>OLPU01000526.1_pt1 | contig 33302 bp, 30 predicted proteins | sample 1673111 | NCBI WGS metagenome assembly OLPU01 (sample SAMEA3136755, study PRJEB25190) | human gut metagenome | reverse complement strand
CGCCAGGGATGGCGGCTGTAAAATTTAAGGAGTACTCGCTATGGTGCATTTACACAATAACGAACAATAATAATAATTTCCTTACAATCATGTAATACCATTTATTATCTTTATTTTCGTCTGCTCCAACCCACAAAAAAAATAATCCATCGTTGATAGCATGTCACATTCTATCAACGATGGATTATTACGCAAAACTTCTTATTCTTTCAGAATTTATTGCCTTTCTTTATCTGTATTCACTAATTTTCTATCATTACCTTTAATAATTTTGTACTGTTCATCAATTCTCCTTTGTAATTCTGATAATATATAGTTATCTGATGATGATCTTATCTTTATATATGGTCCATAGCCCAAAAGTCTTATCAAAATTTCTTTTTCGTCAGAAATGTTATAATTTAATTTCATTGTATACTTATTTTTTTCAATGTCATACCTACAAGTTTTCTTCCATATAGAAAACTCCGTTAAAAGTCTGTCTAATATATTTTTTTCACCCTCATAAAAATCTATATCTATTGACAAAATATTTTCTTTATAAATCTTCTCATACATTTCTCTACTATATTTGATATCAAAACTTTCCTCTAAATTCTTAATCTTTGATATTCTTGGTATGTTATATTTTACAATATAATTCTTATCAGCATTTACACATTCTAAACGGAATACATCATCTCTTCGTGAATATTCTAGGTACACAGGACTGCATTTCACCATATAAGACTCTTCATTACCATTTGTATACATAAATGATATCCTTTTTCCTTCTCTGATAGCATTATATATTGTTTTTATAGTTTTTATATCATTATCCGAATATCTCTTTAACTTGGATGTATATATATTGCTTCTATCAATTAAATTATATCTATCATAATAATTTATACACTCCATATTAATGGGATTAACATTAAGTTGGACATTATTAACATTGTCTTTTAAAACATTTATTTGCGCATCTGTTAAGAAAATATGTGCTAAAGGATCTTCTAATACCGTAATTAACCAACGACATTCCATTTTTGTCAATGGTAATAAACTGTGCAAATATCCATTCTCCTTCTTGCTTCCCCCTTCCATTACAAATCTAGTCTGCCTATTTTTGTTTATCAATTCGCTATTTTTAAGCAATTGTATAAGTACATCTCGCGTTATTTGTTTTTCAGAATTTGATAAATAACTAAGTCTTTTATCTATATTATTACTCAAACACTTCTCAATATTTACTGATGCTTTCTCATCCGAGCTTTCTAATACAGAATCCGCCAGAACTATAGCATAATTACTAAAAAGCTCATTAAACAAAGTATCATGAGGTTCTGCCAAAACCTTTCCAATTATTTCATACTTTATTTCTGAATAATCCGTTATTTTAGATGTTTCTTCTTTATATCCCAATATATAGTCAACTTCATTAATAGCGCCAAAATTTTTGAAGATTAATTTATCTCCCATATAAACTTTTTTCATTGATTCAACATCTTTGGATATATTCAACTCGCCAATTGTTTTATCGGATGCAACATCTAGCCTCATATAAAAACTTCTTACCCAATTTCTTATTTCCTTGGTAGGAAATACCTCGAATGACGTTATATCTGAGATATTTCTTTTTTCCTTGTTAATGCGGTTTTTTATATATCTTTCATTTATCTCATCATATATAATGGGTAGAGAAATTTCCACTAAATTTTTTTTCCATTTTTTCCCCACTCGATTTTTTGGAGTCTCTACTCCCCAAATATATGGAAGCATTTCTTTCGCAATGATTATTTTTTTCTTTATTTCCTGACTCTTTTTATCTAACAGACTTTTTATTTCTTTTTTTGAAACATTATTTCCTTTATCATTATGAGTATTAACAATCTTACTCACTTTTGTTATTTTAGTATAAATTGTTATTTTGTCTATAAACTCCAATCTTATTGACCCAATTGTTAAATACTCCGGATCATAATATAGTACATATTCTCTACCATTTATAACACTAATTCTAATCTCCAAAGGTATAGCCAATATCTCAGAAGTTCTCAGATTTGTCCCATGTGTATACTTAATTAAACAAAAGTATTCATTTTCAATGGCTATAATAAGATCTATAAGATTATATGAATACAAGTTTTTCTGAATATAGTTATTTTTTATTCTAAATATATCATTATCACATATAAATTGACCCTCACAGCGTTCAGATAATAACTTTCCAAACGTCCCTAACGGATAGTACTGTGAAAAAAAATCACACATTTCTTTAAATGAAACCATTAAACGAAAATCTGATTCATTTTTCTCTTTATCAGCCTCTTTTAATAAATTTCTCATTGTCAGTGTTGATTTAAACCAGTAATGAACTCTTGACTTTTTACTATTAAAATATCTTTTTGTTACGTGATGCTCTTTATCTGCTGAACTTTTATTTGCTATCGAATACTCTTGCCATTCGGCTTTTAACCACGCATTTCTCTTTGCTGTATCATCACGCAAGTCACCAACAACACCAAGCTCATATAGCTTGCCTACCATATATTCTAGTGTCTTATACCTATGTTTGCTATCTACATCAAGCCCTAATTTGTCTCTCGTTATCTTTGTCCATATTGCTAATTGTCTACTGATCCTGTATACAGGCTCTTTTTTTTCCATATTTTCAAGTTGTTTTTGCCAATTTGATATAATAGCATATGTGACTTCATCGCATTCCTGAACAGGCATTATCTTGCCACCATATTTAACCTGATCTAAAGCTTCACAATCAATTGGTAGCGCAGCAATACCATTTCTTAGATAAGAATTCGAATCAAGAATCAGCAAATATGTCAGATATTCCCCAAAATACTGTAAATTATGATAAAAATACAAATCATCTACAGGATTTTCAAGTCCAAACGATGATGTTTCGAGTTCAATATATTTTCGTCCATCATTATTATGAAAACTCCATTTATCTCCTAATGATTTACTCAAAGTCTTCCATCTGCTTTCAACTGCAGATGCACTTTGACTAAATTCATTTTTTGAGCTTTTAAAACCATAAACATAATAATCTCGTATTGTATTTTTGAATGCAGCATCAAAAGTTTTAGTTCCTATTAACTCATCAAAATTTACAACTGCCATTCCAAACGTCCTCCATGTATTTAAAGAATCTTAAACATTCCAAACCCCTGGGAATTCTTTGCTCCAAGACCTGTTTGGTACAAGAAATCCAGATATTTTCTATTTCCCTTCAACTCATATACACCCTTATATCCCTTTACATAAAATCCTTTGTACTTTGTTACAACACAATCTTGACTAGTAACAATTTTGGGTGAAAGATAAATATCATACTCTGGATCAACTCCAATAATAGCATTATACTTACGTATAAAGTTTGATTTTACTGAATTATAAAATTCATATTCATTTGGTGTATAATAAACTGTATGCTTTCTTTCATCAGTTCCATATACACAAATTGGAGTCATCATTTCTATAGTAATATTCTCATTCTCCACACTTTTATCTTTTATATCAAGTATCACATCTTCAAAATGTGCCTTAATAAAGGTAATACCACTTTTTTTTATATTTTCCGCTACAGCATGTATAATCTGTGGATTATTACTTCTTACCTCAAAACTTATCATGCCAGAGAATGCAATTGTTTTTCCAAGAACTCTATATTTCCCATTAATACAGCTAAATGTAAAGTCTTTATATTGTCGTTTACCATACAAATATCCATTATCATGAAGTATATTATTCTCATACCTACCACTAGATATTGCTTTATAAATAATAGACTGAAGTATATATTGATAATTAATTGGTAGTACAAGTTGTTCATCTATATAAAGACTTACTATTAACTGCATATGTGCCTGTCCTTTTATGGTTATTTAATAAATTTATATATTTGATATCCTTTATCATCTTTTCCCTGATCTTCCAGCATTATTTCTTTTCCTACTGGAAACTGTTCCCTTAAATTAATTTGTTTTTTTAATTTTTTTGAAAAGATACTAACATGAAGTTTTAAATCTTTTTGTCCTTTCACGCTAAGAAAAAGGAATCTGCCATCATGAGAATGCGATTTTACATGTCCAATTATTTTGTTATTACCTGCACCTCTTATTGGAAATGGCAAGATATCTACGGATGTCGGCAAAACCTTATCTATCACATTCTGTTCTCTATGCTGTGGCATACCAAAACATAAAGGTCTATCATATAAAATCTTTCCTCTTTCCAAGCTATATATTGGATGATTTAAACTAAACCATCTGAATCCCTCTCTCACATAGCCGGATTTATTGTATTCCTGTGCCTGTTTATCTGTCATAGGATAACAAATAGTATATCCTCGCATCTTTTCAAAAGATACCAAATTAAGAAAACAGTCCCTTACCTTCAGATCAAATCCGCAATCGTCATAAGAGTTGATGTTCATATAATCATAATTTGGTTTATTTATATAATGTAGTTTCCCATTTTTAATAAAAAGCTTTCTTTCTTTTACCTCGGTCACCGTCAAAAGTACGCTGCCAAATCCTAAAGGTTTTGCTGCACCAAGTTTAAATACTATATCGCTCTCACTTGCACTACGATTTCCACTATTTAGAATCCATATTAACTGATTAAGTTGGGCATCTGATATTTTGTCAAAATATACTTTCCCAATAAATTCTTTTTTTGCCCTAACTGGTCTTACCATCACATTTCTTTTAGATTGTTCCCTAACCTGAGGATATCTCATTTCCGGCTGATTCCAATAAAACTTTCTACCCGAAATGGACGGAGTATATAACTCTATTACACCATTATCTTTTATTTTATAATCATACGTCCAAAAATAGGCATCCTCAGGTTTTTTTAAATAGAATTCGGTATTACCCAGTTTTGGTGTCGACATCTCAGGTAATAATACCGGCCTGTCATAATAATCTTTATAATTATCAGGACAAGTAACATACGCATCACTAAAACGGACTAAAGAGCATTTCGACTCCTCATTATTCACACCAACCATTCCAAATAAATCACATGCAGGACATCTATCTTTTAATTTATCACACGGACTATATCCATTAGTCATACTTCCTATTGAATTATTACTGATTTCTTTGGTAATAGCTGCCGGGGAAAGATATAAAACTGATTTCTCCGCCTTTATAATCTGAGAGTAATAGACTGGAAAATAAGCATCGTCTTCTCCTGATAAGAATATTCTATACTGCTCCTCATATTCTTTATAAAAAGTATTCTGATTTGGTTGTTCCTGATAATTTTCAATTACAATCAATAAGCCACTAATATCTTCATCTTTAAGCTCAACTAACGCTTTCCCTGTCGGAATCATTATATGAGCATTGTGTTTTTTAGGTCCATTCACCCCTTTTATCAGATATCCATATTCCGGATAATCCGTTGTTTCTTCTTCAAATAATATCCTTGCAACAGGTTTGCCTTTATTTTTTCTATCTATCTTATTAAAAAAAACTTTCTCTCCTTCAGTCCAATTCTTATCCTGCCATGTATTTTCAAATTTTATAGCTCTTCCAGTACCATGTTTTACCTGATATAAGCAGTCTTCTGCTTCTTCCAGCACATATCTCCCATCTGAACACCTATGAATAAGCCCCCCTTTATATATTTCACCAGTACGTTTAACCGGACGAATCTCTTCATTCAGTACATTCATGCACGAATTAGTTATTGCTTCATAAACACTCCTTACCATGCCACGAATTTCACTTCCTGGTATTACTGGCTCATACATATTATCCTTACTCTCTAAATCAGTTTTGCCATTTATGCATTTATATGAGAAAAAATCAAGGCATTTATCCACATCATCTTTATCATATGCTTCTGCATTACTTGTATTCGGAATAAACAATGGCGTTTTTGTTTCTATTTTATATGTAATCACCCCAGAATGTACCATATCATTTTCTGTGTACTTCTTACTCTTTTTTTCTCCTAAAGGAATAAAACCATATGGATTAATAAAACCCTCTTTTATATTCTCCATAGACTATTTAACCTCCTGCAACCGGTATGCATTTATATGTAAAATGTCATCATCATCATAAGATAAATAATTTACAATTTTTACTGTCTCTGAAAGGCTTTCTAATATGTCTGCATTTTGTTTATTTATAAGTAATACTTCCTCAATATAAACATCATCATGTGGAGTATCAATATCACTGAAAAGGAATTCTTCCCTGCCCTTTCTTCTCGACTTGACCACACGATATTCTTTTTGTTCATCAAACATATGCAATTCTAACAAGTCATTATTGTCCATCTGTTCAATATTAAATTCATTTAACTCTTTTTCACTAAATGAATATTTTTCAAACACAACTTTACTTTTATACAATATATATTTTATTCCTGATATCGGCGGCTTCATATTTCTCATAAAATCATATCTCCTCCAACAATTTTATACAATTTGAAATATACTCTTCTTCACTGCATATGCCTTCTGTTATGACAATACTGCCATCTTCTTCAAATATACCTCTCCCAATTGATGTCTGTCCGCCTATTGATAAATATCCATTTTGCAAATCCTTAAGTGCTATTAGAATGAATCCAATTACATAATCTGAAATGTTTATATTTACCTCAGAGCTACTTTTCACATATATTTCTTTATTGACATAAATTGTCATTATACAATTTCCACCATAATATGCCATTTCCCTATATAATGCTCCATCTTTCGTTGCACTTTCAAATCGACTAATGGCATTTCTAGATAAAATTAGCTTTTTAGCCCCGATTATCTTGTATTCATCAAAAATCACATTAGAAATATGTGCTTCCGTGCCATCTACATATCCAAAAATTGAATTAATAATATAATCAATACATGAAATGCCTAATTCTGTTAAAATCTCCACAACTCTGTGCCTAATTGCCCCAGCAATACTTGTTCCCGGTATCACAGGAATATCTGTACCATTTTCATGTACTGTTAGCTGAACAAAGTCTGGCAGATTCTTCTTTGCAGAATATTCTCTAATACTTAGTCCCCCCTTCATCTTCAAAGGGATCTTTATTTTAACATATTTTGTTAATATATCCTGTAATAATTCTTCTTTAATATCAGGCAATAAAATATATTTATCATAATCGTATGCGTTTTTATACTCCAGAATATTATGTCTTGTATATACATTTTTCCTTATAGCATCAATTCGCAGCTTACCATATCCTCTGCTTTTGTGAGCCCCAATTCTTATTTGGTTAGTATCCAAAGCACTTAATATCTGAATAATTTGTTTTTCCCAAATATCCTCTCGTTGTTCATCACTTTCTCTTATAACTAATTCAATGATAAATTTTCCCTTATTACCTGGCTCAATAGCTTCAAAATCATATTTGCCTTTAGTAACAACAGCTTTATTATCATTTAATTCAACACCATTTCTGATAAGAACATTTACATTGCAACTTTCAAATCTCATATCAGAAATATAAACTGAACTCATCCTGCCAATCCCATTATCTGAATCAGAAAATCCAAATAGACTATCTTTATTTTTTTCTAAATTATAATAATTTCTAAATGCCCCGGCTAGAGTTGTTCCTGAAACAAACGGAATACCATCATAATCATATAATATACTATTGTCTGTAGTACCTTCCTCGCCACTAAACACTGCCAGTGGCGAAATACAAATTACATCAATATAATACAATATCTTTTTACATACTCTATTACCCAATCATCATTCCCCCTTACAAAACTGACGATACTGGTATTTCATCTGAACCAGATATGAATTGCTGACTATTCTGTAAATTTCCTCATCCGATATCACAGATGATTGTTCCGTGCTATCACTTACTGTATATTCAGATATTATTTTTTCAATATCATGCATCATCTTTTTTGCTCTATCCTTTTTTGACTGTGAACTCCATTGTTCAATTTGAAGCAACATATCTCCATATGTCGGTTGTTCTTTATTCGTCAACAATAATCTGTTAATTATCGAATCATCCTCTTTTTTTACAAATTCTGTCTGTCTTGACATTGCTGCATATCTTGCTTTATCAGCCATTTTTTCTTTTCTGTATCTAGCCTCTAATTTTGAAATTATATCTGTTTTCAACGGTGCCTTCTCTATTATGTTCTTTTCTTTTTTTAATATTACCCTATCCTGAGTAATATTTGTAACATGAATTTCTCCATATCCCTCATGAATCCGTTCACCAATAAAACAATTATCAAGTAAAGCAACATTAACCGGCTCTCTTGAAATTACTTTACATACAGTTCCTTTACCTATAGCCGTAAAAGCTGGTTTTCTTCTATGCCATGTAACATTATATCCACCTATAGTTTCATATCTTAAATAACAGTCAGTAACCGCTAACATTTCAGGGGATACATTTAACTCATCTGCTAGATATTCTTTCAAAACATCGACATCTGATGACGGCATACCCTGATTGTAAAGAATAACAGGCGAATCAATGTGTACCACAAATTCTTTTACATATTGCTCCAATGTAGTTTCAATCTGAATACTATTCTCTATATGCAAGTCTATCAATCCAAACTCACTGTTCTTATCATTTCCAATTCTGTAACTTTTTTGCCCCCCCAATGCTTCAATTATTTTTTTACTCTTTTGCTTTCCAGCAAATATGTAACCACAAAATTCCTGACCTTTATTAATACTCTCCAACTGATAAAAAACAGATCCATCATTTTTTCCAGTTGCTCTTCCAATACTCTTATCTGATGGTCTCCTATGATGATAAGAAATACTCTTACTGACTTTTTTAACTGTCCCATCATAACCAATATAATCTGCATCTATACCAGTTAGCTGAACATTAACATCAGGATTTGTCATCATATCATATACCTGCATACATCCCATCGAATCAAAAGACTGATCCTTCTTCTTTTGAAGTGAAGCACTTACCGGCAAGCATCTGTTATGCTTACTACAGATATATGCATTAGTTACAACTAGTTCCTGCTCATCCGTCTCTGCTATCAGCTTTTTGAAATCATCTCCTCCTAATTTTTCTGCTATTAGCCCTAATATCTTATTTCCCGAAATATAGTCAAGACTTTTTGTCTGGTTTCCCTCTAAACTTTGGCATCTCATCGGAGCTTTTAGTGTAACACGATACGGAATCTTGTTTTTTTCATATAATTTACATATATTTTGTGGCTCAGATTTTTTATTATTTAAGTGAATTTCATCCTCTACTCGGATTTTAACAAGTCCAAGCCCTCTTGTACGTCTCTCTCCCATATGTGTAACCATTTCAGCTGCATTCTTAAATGATTGAATCTCATCTCCTGTAAGGTCTTCATCAAAAGAAATCTGTGAAAAGAACTCAGTCCCCCTCTTTACCACTCTCATATTTCTCAACGAACCCTCCTGAGCTGTACCACTAGTATAATCAATAGATGTCTGTGATCTAATATAAGAAAATAATCCAAGCACATTTTGTGGATGTGCAATTGGATTATCTCTATATATTTCTATATCATCACGCATTTCTTCATATCTATCTAAATACGCATTATTAATAGAAAAACAAGAGGATGTTTCACCCTCTGTTCCAAATATTTTAATATACATATTGGCATCATAGATACCATTATCAACTAGTTCCAAATATGCTTCTCTGATACATCCTTTTATACGCTTTGCCGGGATATATGGAAATCCAAGATTATCATAAACAACATCAATATCTGCAAGGGTATTATATATTTCTCCTGCACTTGTACACAAATCGCTCAATAATTCTATTCTTAAACGCATATAAGTTTTCCTTCCTTAACCACCGCATAATCCATAATCTCAAGTGCATCATACCAAGTTTTCATATCCGTATCTGGAAACATTTTTTGTCTTGATTTTAAAAAAGCAATATATTTTTCCGTTTCTGAGGCTCCATATGAAAAAGCATTTCTCAACTTTTTGTTCTGACTTCTTGTAAAAAAATTTTTATTATTAAAATAAGCCAAGTTTTTTTCCAAATTCAATATATCATATTCTTTATTTCTTTTATTTAAATCTCCTAATTCTTGTACATTATGACATGGAATAAAATATGGTCTGAAAATCATAAGCTGATTGCTATTTATTATTTGGTATTGTTTTTCCCTATATTCATTAAGATTACCTGCATTAACATTCATGCAAATTTGAAAATCAACAAAGTTGCCTAAATTTCCATCTGCTTTTCCGCCTTCCCTACACCTCAATGATTTAGCACGATTTTTAGCTGACTTACAACAACTTTCAGCAATCTCATATGCATCTCGGAAAGGAAAATGGCTATTAAAATATGCAATGCCTGCACAAGCTGAAAAACCATACTCTTTAATATTTTCCTGTCTTGTATATGCTTTGTTCTCATATAACACATGCTTTGACACCTCATATATAAAAGCTTTTACACATCCAAATGCCACTTTAACATTGCAAATAAATGTAATATCATCACCTGCTCGTATTATTCCACGTATTAATTTTCCCTTATAACCTGGCTTAACAGATTCAGTCATCCTCCCAACATATAACTCACAAGCCTTATATGCTTTTCCAAAAGCATAATCAATATTCTTTGATATAGTTCTCATTGTAGCGATTGCATTCTTATAGCTTTTGTTTTCTTTCATTCCCATTATATTCATCAGTCGCTGTCCCATATTGTTTCCATCAATGTGAATAAGAGCAAGCTTAGAATTATCACCTTTTCCTATTACTAAATTATCAAGTATTTTTTCTGAATTCTCGTCGTGTGGAAAATGCTCTCTTTTAAGCCACGATTCTGTACATAGGTACTCTATGGACCCATCTGCATATTTGCTAAATTTCCTATTATTATGAACCGAAACAGGATATCCTGTTACTTTATCAGCGGCAATAAATGGCATAATCCCTACAGGCTTAGTTTCAGGCATCTTAGCCTTTATTTTACGCATTTTTTTTTGAATAGTTTTGTAGTCTTCCTCATAACTTTCACTTTTTTCGCATATTGCTACAGCAAGAGTCAGAGAATACGTATGTTCGAGAATATATTTAGCAAGTAGTCTGTTCACTTTTGAACATATATTTTTTGTACGAAATAATACATATCCATTTCCACCACCTATAAAAAGCACTTGCATCTTTACAGAATTGTCATCTATAAATTCTGTTCCATTATCATTCTTCCAATCAGTTAAAAACTCTTCCCTGTTCCAATCTGATTGGCCAGTTATTATGCTCTCTAGTCCATCTATAATGATATTTTCAACAAGATTTGAAGCCCCAATTATTTCCTGTAAATCATTACTTCTAAAAATATAGTTCTGTATCCCACGCACATCATACATTGCTAAATATTCTTTTTCCATAAAGTTTTTTCTCCTTATGTCTAGCTAAAAGTTTTCTCATATAGTTTTCTACCATTTTTCACAAATAGTTTAACGCAGCTATCTAATGTAATGAACTTCATTTTTCCTCCAGTTTTCATATGATTATATTTGTTTCTTTCATCTTTCAATATTTTATAAAGAACTAATTCCGTAATAAAAACTTTCTCCTCAGATTGGCAGCAAGCTGCTATTTTTATCTCATACTTTTTTTGTCTGTTATAACTTTCAACATAAAATAAAATATCCTCTAGTCTCAAATCCACAATATTATCATGTATATAATTAAGTATCTCATCATTTTTCTGCTTATTAACACTGTTTATTATATCCATAATTTCCTTAATAGCTTTTTCCCTTGTACAATCTTTCAGATACTTTTTATCCATGTTTAAAACGTGAATAATATACTTCACTATTTTTACCCGATTGACTGTTGATATCACATTATTCTTTTCCCTATAATCATCCCAAATCATTCCATTGAGAAATTCACCATCAACTCTGACATTTTTAAAGAATAATACCTTTTTATTCTCCCATTCTTTTGGTATCTGAGACTCTATATAAGTTAACGCCTGCTGATAAAATTTTTTATTCCAAAGCCATTCAACAATATCGAGTTTTGTACAATTGTCTCTAAGCAAATTCCCATAATCATTTTTGAATTGTTCTATAAAAAAAGTAAACAGACTATCACTCTTGACTTGATTCTGATATTTTTCAAGTTCTTTTATCTTATCCTTCATCTCTATTAACAACTCGTCAAAGCGTTCCACATCACATAACTGAATAGATTCTGCCAACGCCTTCATCGTCTCAACTATTTCAGGTTTATTTCCACCTACTTTGGTATAATACGCATCCAACTGATCCGCTCTTCCATACAATGTAAACTCATTTATTCCTGAAACAAAATCTATTATTTGATAAGTAGAGGTTTGATTTATAACAGTACCTTCTTTATTATAAAAATTTACTGCATAAATCCCCTTTGAATTAATTCCTAATAACCGCAACGTCGAAATAATTGCATTTAAAAGCATATTAACATCACGTGTCCCCCCTTGAGAATCAATCCAAATATTCAAATTAGCATCCGGATCCAATTTCTTTATATCATTTTTTTTGTTCAGAATATATCTCGCAACCTCAACAATTGCATTCTCTTTTTCAATTTCATTCTTTTCATCAAATGCATTAGATGGACATTGAGTAAACTTTATCCCATTATTAGGAAAAGCACCATTAATTCTCTTTACATAATAATCATATGCCGACATAACCAGATTACTTTCCCCATCCTCTTCCGAAAACTCTGTCTTCTCAATTGCTTTAGTTGTACAGATAGCTAAAACTTCATCAATATTTCCTTTTTCTTCTATTAGCATCCTTGAAACAGGTTCCAACTGACTATAATATGTGATTTTTTTGTCTCCCCATCTACCTACACACTTATCTACCTGTTTTCTCAGTGTACTAATTGATAAAATAATAATATTATAGTCCATAATACTCTCCCTACGCTATATACGACCTAAATCTTACAAAATTAAACTCAACTATTTTCTTATTTCCATCCTCTTTTACATTCCTATTACTACACGCAGCTAACACGATAATTCCATTTCTCATTAATGCGGAAATTATATAATACGCCAACGTAAACTCTCCCTGACACAATACTGCCTTAGGATGATAACTCATAATTCTTTCAATCATTTTATTACCAGTTTCTTTAATGTAAGATTCATCGCCGTTTGAATCCACAGACGGGAATGGAATATCTATAATTTCTCCGTAATTTAATGCTGCCTTTTTTTGTTCATTAGACCATCTATCTGATGGATGATTTGAAAAGTTAATAAAAATATTTTCGCTCATTATAATCCTCTTATATTTTTCTAACAATGTTTAAATTGGTTTATAAAATTAAACGAATCCGTTGAACATTCTCAATTTCTTGTAGCTAAGATATAACAATGTTTTCAAATAGTATCTAATAATTATACTACCCCTTTTTATCCCCAAAATCAATAACGTACACCTTAAAATCCGTTGATTTCCACCAATCCATTCACTGCAAACCCTTGATGTCGACATACTTTTTTAGGCTATTGTCATTTGCCATAATCAGCCCTATAGATTCCTTCGTAGAATATTTGAGTTAAACAGATACTTTTTACTGACCTTCATCACTTTATTGGTTCTTTTGCGTTTACGTCATATGTGATATGAACATCAATCACAGTCCATTTTAAATATGTAATTATCAAATTAGGAGTTTTATCATCTGAAATATGATTTTGAATTTTGTTAATTAGAAAATCTTGATTTATATTGTCGAAATAACTATGAATACCAAGTTCTACAGACCATGTGTATCCATTTTCCATATACGTTGTTTCCTACTTTATAGCCTCTGTAATGCCTTTGTTTTTCCTATATGCACTCCTTGTCCGTAGAGTTACTAATCTACTGTTAACATTTCTATATAATTAATCCTATCAAATTCTATAAATCCTCACACTCCTTGCAATTACTGTATTTCGCATGGAAATGTACAAGGAAATGACAACTAAGATATTGTCTCAATTCCTTATAGGTAATGTATATCATAAACTTGTTTTTAGCATAAGGAGGAATTAAGTGTCAATTCCTTATAGGTAATGTATATCGATAAAAAAGCGGGGCATGAAGAACATGATGTTTCGTGTCAATTCCTTATAGGTAATGTATATCAAATTAGAGATTGGAGAATAAAAAAAGTTACAATGTACATGTGTCAATTCCTTATAGGTAATGTATATCTGAAACTTTATTGTGTGGAAGAAGAAATTACATCAGAGGAAGTGTCAATTCCTTATAGGTAATGTATATCGCAATTTATAATTAAAAAAAGGAGACTATATGCGTGTCAATTCCTTATAGGTAATGTATATCAACTGGTTTTATCAGTATCTAATTATGATACTACTCCATTTTCATCTCAAAATCAATCTAAAATGTTCAAAAAATCCGTCGACCTACAACTCCGTCTCTGTAAACCCTTGATTTTACAGCATTCTATACTATTCCTCAATTATTCTTTGACATCGACGGGTTTTCTAAGCAAAAATTACGCAAATTAATATTAAATAGTACTATTCAGCTCAATATAACACCTTCAAATCCCTTATATTTACTAGCATTCGAGGTCGACGGATTTTTTTATTCATTTCACAAAATTCAATCCATCTCCTACTCTTTTCTCCCCTGGCTAGCTGATATCTGTTTGGCTCACATGATTTTGTGTGTTCTGACAAAGGTACTAATGATGTCCTCTATCAGCAACAAGAATAACATTCTCTAGTTTCGATCTGTCAATCATTGTTGCACATGCTCTAAACTCGTAGTAATCCGCTGCTGTTTGCACTAAAACATCGGTGTATATACGATTCAAAACATCATAAAAGGCATTTAGATGTAGTTTATTAACAATAGAACCATGCTGATTACGTTCCCAAAAAGGTTCGGATCCTTTTGATTGGTTGCAATGGTCAAGTTACTTCCATCACATGCAATTAAACGATAACCATGATAATTATTAGTAGTTGGAAGGTTGTCATCCGTAAAAGATTTAAACAAATATTCAAAAGCCTCTGGAAGTACTTTTGAACGTTGTTGCGTAAATGCTGACACAGACGGAGTATTTTTGTTAAAATCAAAGAAATCAAGTAGTTCTTTACTCATAGTAGCTCCACCCGAATTCATCATGATTCCTATAAAAGTTTTGAAATCAATTTTCCGTTTTCGAGAGAAATCGACATTGGGGTTTCGAAGAAATAAACATGGATTGTTAGCTAATTCCGAAATATGATTCTTTAGAGAATCTGAAACTTGATTAATATAATTGCTCATATGCGTTACCTCCTTGCAATCAAGATGTTCTTAATTACAAGGGCCGCTTTCGCTACCTCATTATCATTCAATAGCGAAAGCGGCCGCACATTTCGAATCATATGTCAATCATTTATTACAAAATAAAAAGACCCTAGCATCATTTCTGATGCTAAGATCTTAATTGGTCATCTTAACTTAATGACATTGCCCTTTCGAGCTCTTCTTGCTTTGTACAACATTAAATTGTAAATGATTACTGTAAGAGTGAAAGTACACCCTGGTTAGACTGATTAGCCTGTGCAAGCATAGACTGTCCAGCCTGAGCAAGAATGTTGTTCTTGCTGTAGTTAACCATCTCTTCAGCCATATCTGTATCACGGATACGAGACTCAGCTGTTGTAGTATTCTCAACTACGTTGTCGAGGTTGTTGATTGTGTGCTCAAGACGGTTCTGAACAGCACCGAGTGATGAACGCTGTGAAGATACCTTGCTGATTGCATCTGAGATAGCGTCGATAGCGTATGTAGCAGCGTTTCCGGAATCATCTTTAACGTTGATACCCTTGATTCCAAGGCTTGCAGTATCCATAGAGTCAATGCTAACCTGAATCTTGTTTGTCATGTCGGCATCAGAACCTACGTGGAGACTAAAGCTTAATGAGTTGGCAACCTTAGCCTGGGCAACGTTAATAGTGAATGTGTTATCTGTATTTGTAACACCAACATTTCCTTCTGTATCACCAATACTATTTGCAGCTAATAACTCATTTTTAGCATACTCATATGCTTTGCTCTTAGAAATAATGCTTGGGTTGTTATCATCAATTCCATCTGCTTTTGCATTACCATCGGCATCCTTTTCATCATTCATAACGGTAAGCGTTGTAGTTCCATCTGATACCTTAGAACCAGCTTTAGCTGCAAAATTCTGTAAATCTGTCAATGTTGCCTTATTTGCTGTATCACCAAGATCTCCCTTTGTTAATTCAGTAGTTCCATCTGCTCGATACACCTTTGTATCATCAGCCTTAAACACTGTTCCGTTAATTGTATAAGTCTTCATATCTTTATTAGTTCCAGCTGTGATAAGATTCTTTGCATCGTCTGCTGTAGAACCAATAGTATAATTTTTTCCACCTATACTTACAGAATCACCTGCTTTTAACTCATTCATTACAAATGTGGCTGTTCCATCACCATTATCTGTAATCTTACCTTTTAATCCAGCATCATGTGCACCAAGATTAATAGTTTTTGTGCCATCCTCACCTTTTAATAAGTATGTCTCATTAAATTTTGTTGTCTCAGCAACACGGTCGATTTCAGTTGTCAACTGATCAATCTCATCCTGAATTGCCTGACGGTCTGAATCCTTAGAGTTTGTACCGTTTGCTGCCTGTGTTGCAAGCTCGTTCATTCTCTGAAGCATTGAGTGAACTTCTGTTAACGCACCCTCAGCTGTCTGTACAGAAGATACACCATCCTCAGCATTTGTTGAAGCACGGTCGAGTCCACGAATCTGCTTTCTCATCTTCTCAGAAATTGTAAGTCCGGCTGCATCATCTGCTGCACGGTTGATTCTGTAACCTGATGAAAGCTTCTCTGTGCTCTTTGACTGTGCGCTTGTTGTTACGTTGAGCATTCTGTTGGCATTTGCTGCCTGCATGTTGTGTTGTACTACCATAATATAATCCTCCTTGTCCCATATTCATGGGTTATTATGTTTGACCTCTGGAAATCCTTTTCCCGAGGGTTTTGCAGCTGCTTTGTGTTTATTTTTATTTAAGCAGTTGCGGTTTTCTATAACAAGCGGCTTCCCGGGTGTGGCTTTCGCCACAGCCGCCTATTAACTTGATTAGTTGCTTTGCGTCTTTTTCTGACGTTCTTTCTCATTCCAGATGATTTGCTTGATTTGTTTCTTTGCTTCACTGGAAAACTCAGGTTCGGGATAATATGTATCTTTTCGCTTCGCCGGGTCCGGTTCGTTGTTGGATCTTGAGATATTCAGTTCTTTTAGAGCATCTATCAGTAATCGACAGTGCTTTCCTGTTCCACCCGCGAACACGATTCGGATATCGTCTCCGATATTTACATATTGCCCTTCCTTTAATGATAATTTGAGCATTTTCTACCTCCATGCACTAGGGAATAGCTTCGTCCATGCTTTTCCGAATTATGCAACATTTTAATGTAACATCATAAACATAATATTCAAATCCCATGTCTGACTTAATACCATTGTATATATCAGCTCGTGCATTTGCTGAATTAATCGATAAATATATACATCCATCTTCAGACTGCCCGATGGAAGACGCACTAAATGTAATGTCATCTAAATCTCTGTATGTAACTAAATTATTTTCAAGAGTATTAATATCAATCTCTCTAAAATAAGGTGCTTGAAGCATGAACGATAGCATTTTATCGCCAATCTTATAGCAGCTATGAGGATTTATCAAATATGGCATAAACTGTTTTACATTTTTTGCGCCATATGGTAATTTCCTGTTAGAAAATTGCTTCTTAATCAATTTAATTATATTTGCTTGTTCACAAGTATTATCAATGATAATTTCTTTAGATTCTCTTTGAGCCAAATCTATAATATAATATGCTTCATAGAAATTATCATTAAGCAAACCTGCTACAAATAGTTTTTGCTTTTTCACACTGTTTCCTCCTTTTTCAAAATCATTTGAACCGGCGTGTATTTTATTTCTCTGAAACCATTTTCCTTACAGACCGGCAGCCCTTTCTCTGTAACTTCCATATTTAATAATTCAACATCCAAATCTTTTGCATAGTCTGCCGAAAATTTTAAAAGAGATCCTGCTAAACCTTTTTTTCGATACATAGGTTTAGTATAACCATTAATCGGTACACCAGCTTTACCTTTCGGGAAGTTAGGATGAGGCAATCTGAAATAATATGACGTGAAACTTGTTGAAACAATTTCATTTCCACATAAAGCAACAAATGCGTCTATATCATTATTTAAATGCTCTTCAAAAAAGAGCTGAAGATTTTTTCTTAACTGTACTTCGTCATAGATTGCCACCTCGCCTAAATCTTCTTTTAGGTATTCGATTCTCATATCAACTAACTGTTCAATATCTATCTTTTCCGCTTTTCTAAATTTAAATTCTTCCAATTTCTATTTCTCCTTTCGCAATATCAACACCTAATTGCAAAGCATCAAGATTTTTCTCGCATCTTTTACCCGAATATAATGTCATAATTGATGTTCTAATATCTCTTTCCGAAATAAGATATCTGCCACCATAAAAAACAATCCCAAGCATAATAATATTAGTATATTTAGGAGAGCCTACTTTCTCCCACGACTCACTTAAATCATAACACCGAACATCTATGTCTGGTCGCAACTGATATGACTCTGAATTATTTTTACTATCCAGTAGGACAGGAGCTGAAACTCTTCCGTTCTCTTTTAAATAAGCCTGATAACGTATAGCTTCACGAAAATCCATAGAAATAACTTCATCTGCCTGCCCTTTAGCAATGAATGGGCAGTATATATTTTGTCCCATTCGTATGTGACTTGTAACACTTCCACCTCTTTGTGCCATGCCAATCGTCTCCGTACTTCGAATATCATATCCCTTTTGTAATGCCGCTGTTGATACTATTTTGGAACATGTGATAACACCGTGCCCACCGATTCCTGCAATAATAAACTCATTCATAACATTCCTCCTGCAACAAAATAGCATTTCTCTTACATACCTCAGTACATAGCCCACAACCATTACAATTTGATTTATCAATTTTAACCACACCATTATCCATATGTATCGCTGGACACCTGATTTCTTTAATGCAATAAGCACATGCATTACAAACATCCGGCTTTATATATGCCTTTTTATTGGATAAAAGTTTAAATTTACAAGGAGCACGAAATATAATTGCTTTTATTCCTTCTAATTCCACAGTCTCCTGCACAATTTTTATTGAATTCCACAAATCAAACGGAGAAATTGCTTCAACAACTGATACTCCCAATCCATGAAGCACATCTTCTATTTTGATGGACTGTGACACTTCACTTGTTTCAGGTGTAGGTTGTCCACCTGTCATTGCAGTTGAAGAATTATCTAATACAATTATTGTAAGCTTTCCATTATTATAAATTCCATTAATTACACCTTGTATTCCTGTATGAAAGAAAGTGGAGTCACCAATAAAAGCTATAACCATATTATCAGGATTTGCCCTCTGCATACCAAGTCCCATAGTTATACTCGCACCCATACATAAGCATGTATCCATCATATTTAATGGTTCCATCTTACCCAAAGTGTAACAGCCAATATCTCCACAATATATTGCTTGTTTCCCTTTCATAGCTTGTTTTACTGCATAAAACGCTGCTCGATGAGAACATCCCGCACACAAGTTTGCAGCTTGTGGCTTTAGCTCTAATGTTGAATCTATAATTTTTTTTGAAGAATCGGTAATACCGAAAAGATTTTTTAATAAATCAATTATCTCATCTACCGTATTCTCTCCAGCAATTTTAACGTCACCAGATAAACGTCCATATATTATTCGCCCATTTATTCCTGCCCTTGCCAATAAATAATACAAATTTTTTTCAATTACTGAATCTAATTCTTCAATAACTATTACCTTATCTACTTTTTGTAACAAATCGGCAAAATACTGTTCTGGCATAGGAACTGTTGCAGCCTTTATCAAAATATACTGTTCGGATTTTAATTCAAGAAAGCTTATTGCCTCCTTTGCATACGCATAATTGATACCTGAGGTAACAATTAGTACCTTTCCTTTTCCATCCGCATGATAGTATGGAAGTTTCTCAAATTCCTCTTCTAATTCTGCAAATCTTTTCTCAATTTTAATATGATTTTTATATGATAACGCCGGAAAACAAACCCACTTACTATCTTTCTCGAATTTTTTATTATTAATTGAAAAGTTGTTACGATTTCTATGTACTCCCGAAAAACTATGACTTACTCTTGTCGTGGTACGTAATATAACCGGCGTACTAAATTTTTCGGATATTTCAAAAGCTTTTTGTGTCATTTCATATGCCTCTTCTGGCGAAGACGGATCAAATAGTGGAAGTTTTGCATAATACGCAAAATTCCTTGTATCTTGTTCAGTCTGTGATGATAAAGGACCCGGATCATCTGCCACAACTAAAACTAGACCTCCCTTCACACCTATATATGATAAATTCATAACCGAATCTGAACATACATTTAAACCAACTTGTTTCATCGCTACTAATGCACGTTGTCCAGAAATTGAGGCACCTGCCGCAACTTCAAAAGCAACCTTTTCATTTACCGACCACTCTACATATATTTCATCTCTTTTGACTTTAAAAATTGTTTCAACAATCTCTGTAGATGGTGTGCCAGGATATCCTGCAACGAAATATACTCCAGCATCAATAGCGGCAAATGCTATTGCTTGATTTCCCATCATAAGTTCTTTATCCATTGTTTCATCTCCTTTCAAAAATAATAAGATTACATTTTCCTCTTTTTTGACTTATTAATAATTAACTGACCCAATTCACCAAGGCTATAATGAAAGAAGGTGATTGGATGAAAACATACTTGAAGCGATTGAAAAATCCTGCAACAATCATAGGACTCTCTGGTTATGTATTAACCATTTTGTCTACTCTCGGATTTACAATCGATAACGAAACAGTTATGACAATTATCAAAAGCGTTTGTTCTATATGCGTACTTTTGGGTATACTGAACAATCCTGAAACTTCAGGTATTGATTTACCTACAAAGAATAAATAATTCTTTGAATTTACCTACTAATTTTTTCTGGTATTGGGTCAGTTTTTCTTTTTACTTCTGATAATATTCTTGCACGATAATTTCAATAGACTAAATCATCTAGTTATTACCAATATTTCGCACTATATATACAACTTTTTTAATCATTAATCTACCTTGAACGAATAATTAGGGTTTGAGATTGCTTAATTGTCTAATTTGACCATAAATTTCATTTCTTCTATACAAAAGAAAAGACACTACACAATTTGTGTAATGTCCTTCAATTTTACATCTTCTGTTATAATTATAAATAAGAGGCAAAAGTAATAATGCTCTTGCCCCTATAAATTGGTAAAGCTATCTCGAAGTTCTCTCCGAGCTATGCTTAATGGTTACAGACCAATTTCTTCACTCATCTAAGGTTTTAAATGGTAAAACATATATGCTGTAGTTTCAAATTCTGATATATCGAAACAATCAACATTTAATTTAGTATTTCCTTTCCAAACCATCACAACATCTTCTGCCACCCGCATGGGTTTTGCTATAATTGCTTCTCCTTCAACAAACACCACTTTCCAACATAATTATACTCCCAAGTCCAAACACTTCCATCCATCAATAATGCAACATATCCTGTTACTAATACAGCATTTTCAAGGACCTTGACAGGTTTAGACTCAAAATAGGCTTCCCCATCTAAATTCCATCATATCCAATAGTTCCCCAAATCCAAACATTTGAATTCTCTGTTAAGCATGCATATCACTATTACCACAACGCGCATAAATAACATTTTCCATCAATAGATATGGTGGAGTACTGTAATGAATATTCCGTTTAAATAGTGCACCCTTTCCGAAAATTCAGAGTTTCAGAGCAGGCATTTTCGGACAACAGTGCATTGGCTTTAAAACCAAATTTCTTCTTAATTCTGGTTGATTACCCACTCCATAGAATGCATTTGTTTGTCAAGGGCTATGCTACCTGCAGTGCGTAAGCACCCTTGATAAATCAATGTATTCTTTGGTTAAATCAAATACACAGAATTGTGACTGCACTCATAGCGGAAATAGATACTCTGAATTTCTGGGAAGCATGCACTTTTACATCAGGATATTCACTGTAATTTCAAATAAATTTAGAAATTTCATATGTTATCCCTCTACATGATATCGGTAACATAATTAATTATTTCTCTTTTTGTAAATCATCAAGTAATTTCTGCAAAAATGCGTTTCTTTCTTCTTGAGCTACAATCTCCTTTTTAGGTAAAGGAGTATAATACTTCGCTCTACCTATTTTTTCATAAGAAACAAACTTTTTAGTTTCCATTCTTTTAAAAACGAAATTACAGCTTGCTTACTCCAACCAGATTCGTTTTTTAATTTGTCTGTAATTTGCATAGTGGAGAAACATCCTTCTTCCCACAACAAATTAAGTATTTTTTGCTCTGCCTCAGTAATATTTATGTGCATATTTTTCTCCTTTTGGGTAACTCATTTGTTCCCAACTTGCCATATTTTAAAAGGATTTTCAACATATAATAATTGTAATTTTTTTGTTTACAAAACAAAATTAAATTTCTTTTTCTTATATAGATTTGCAAATCAAATATTATTTCAAATTAGGAGGATATTATAATGGATCAAATGGTACTAGCGACACAAACATGGCTTAACACAACGTATAACGGTGTAAATGGGTACACCCCTTTTTCTGAAGAAGAATTAGACGGGGTCACCGGAAATCAGACCTATAAGAGGTTAATCCAAGCATTACAGATTGAATTAAATACTCAATATAATGCAGGCATATCTGTTGATGGAAGTTTCGGAAACGGAACGTTAAATGCAATACCTGCGACAATAAGCAAGAATACTTCCGTAAATAATATTACTTTTATTATTCAAGGATCGTTATGGTGTAAAGGTTACTCTGCAGGTGTATTAGACGGAATATTTGACAGTGCTGTTGAATCGGCAGTAAAAAAATTCCAAACCGATGCCGGTATTACTGCTGATGGAAGAATCCGACCTTATATTTTACAAGGAATTATGAATACAGATGGTTATGCTTATAGAGGCTCAGAAGGAACCAATAAATACTACAAACACCTAGTTCAATTAGGAATGAACGCAAATTATGGCGCACAAATTGGTTTAACAGCACCTAATGGATTATGGGAAAGAAAATCTCATAAAAATTATATTAAATGTTGTCAGATAGAATGGGGTGCAACGCCAGTAGACGGAGTATGGGGCAATGGAACCATGAATAAAGCGCCTACATTATCTAAAAATACAACAGGATATACTGCTTCAAAGAGATTACTTCAATGGGGATTGACAATTAATGGATACTATCCTGGAAATATGTCAGGAAATTTTGACACAAATACCTACAATGCAGTATATAACTTTCAAAACTTTTTATGTTTAGGTGCAGACGGTATTGCAGGCAAAAATACATGGGCTGCATTACTTAGCAGTAGAGGAAACACAGCTCGCTCAGCATCTGCTTTTGATACAAGTACCAGATTAACTCCGACTACAGCAAACGCTTTAAAAGAAGCTGGCTATACAGAAGTTGGAAGATATTTGACCAATACCCCCTCTGGAACTCTAGATAAAAAGATGACTGCAGAAGAACTGAAAATAATTAAATCTGTAGGATTAAAAATCTTTCCAATTTTTCAAACTTATGGTGGTTCTGTATCTTATTTTACAAAATATCAAGGTAGACGAGATGCAGAAGCCGCAAAAGATGCTGCTCAAAATTTAGGATTTCCTTCTACATGTACTATCTTCTTTGCTGTTGATTACGATGCTCTTATGGCAGATATTGCTTCAAATATCATTCCATATTTTCAGGCCATTAATGAGGTAATTGGTGGAAGTTATAAAATTGGTGTTTATGCTCCTAGAGCCGTTTGTAATAGATTATACGAAAACGGTTTAACAAGATACAGTTTCGTAGCAGATATGTCAAATGGTTTTACAGGTAATATTGGTCAGACTATGCCAAGGAATTGGGCATATGAACAGTTTTTTGAGACCACACAAGCCGGAATTGGAATCGACAAATGTATGGCTTCACCAAGGGCTACTGCAATATTAGTTGATAATTTTACTTCATATAACGTCCCTGATGAGCCACCCATTACTCAAGAATTTACTGTATTTGAAAACGTATTCAATCTTGCATGGGAGTACTTGGATAGTTTATCGTCTCCGTTTACTGGAGTCTATGCGAATATCTTAGATGCAAACCAATTGACGCTTGCATATTTCAGATCTAACGCATATGATGCAGATCATCTTGATCTAGATAGCAATGGAACAATCATTGAATCAATCAAAGGACTTTCATGGAGAATGATTGCAGGTTCTAGGGATGAGGCTTTAGTACACGATATTGAAAGTACTTATCCTACTTTAAATCCATCTGAAACATCCATCCGAGACCCATTGACAGGAAAATACATGGAGATTACTCACTATGCCGCAACTCTGGGTGCATGTATAACTGCAACATTTGGACTAAATATAAATTTTTTTGAAAGAGATGTCGATGCTTTTGCAGGATGGGCTGGTGATTTATTACAGTTAGGAGGCGTGCTGCAAAATACACTGAATTTTGGAGAATATAACTATTTCAATATAGATGATATAATATTTATGATTGGTGCTCCAGATGGCGGATTAGATCATTATCATTTATATGGTTCTAATGGTGAAGAAATGGCTGTCAAAAATGCAGGGTTTGGTCAAATTGATTTATATCAGGATGTAGATGCCTATAATATTTCAAGAATTTATAATTTAAGTTCAATGAAGATACATAATGCATTTAACGATTACTATAATGTATCCCAAAAATATAAACGGAGGTTTTCTATTTTTAAGCAAGAGTTATTGAAGGAGTTTGATACTGAAAGCATTTATGATGTAGTTTTGCCATTTACCCAAAGAGACAAGAATTTATTGTCAGTAGGTTTCGGTTACGCATTCGGGGAATTTGAAAAAGAGTATGCAGAAGTATTAGCCCAAGGGTTTGCACAAAGAATTGAACTTGGAAAAGATATTGAGGAAAGCACTAATCCATAATTTTTGCTACAGAATATAGAATCGGTGCTGCTTAATCAAAATAGCGTGCAAAAGACTCTAGAGTCAAATCAAGATTGTAGATATATATTTATTAATTAGCAAAGACTGATATATCATGGCTAAATCTATAAAATCCACCATATATCAGTCTTTCGCTTGCCATTATTCTATTAACTGATGTGATATCCAAAACATCTCTTTTCAAAAACATCTTTTAGATATTATCTTATGTTTTTGAGAGAATTTCAAAATGAACATTTATCCATTGGTTAATATATTTCCGATAATCAACCTCCTTTAGTTTACCGCTACCTATATCTATATCTTCCATTACCAAATGGAGGATAATATTACGCTGATAGAAGACACATACTATTAAACACACAAAAAGTGTAGCAATGGCATTCGCTTTATTATTTGTCTTTAAAATATATTGTCATGTATTCTACAATTTCTCCAATTAAAAAAGATACAAATGTTCCAATTGAAACAAACAAACTCTCTCTATCACCTAATGATTCAATGAAGATTGAAAATGTAAACGTTAAGTTACTATACATATAATCATAAAAAACGTATTTCAGAGATCCTATCAAGAGCATCAACCCGAAAGAAATTAATGCATATATTAGGCACAGCAAAAAGCTAATGTCAATGCTGCGTTTGACAATGATTTTTCCCATAAAAAAACCTAAAATAAAAACCCCAATATCAATATATGTATATATAATTAAAAAGCCCAAATAGGCTAAGGCCGCATTATATTTGGGAAATAAATAAAAACAAAGAAAATAAGCTAAAGCCACACATACAAAATATACAAAAAATGGAGAATACGTTCTAACAAACTTTCGCATAAAAACACCTCTCTTCACATGCAGATAATAAAATTAAAAGCAAAATCTTATCTTATGCTCTTTTTTAGTATTGAATAATCAGTATAGCATAGAACACTCAAAATAACAACCAACTTTCAAAACCTAATATAAGATTTTCTATCAAATTATATATTTTTCAGCATTCCAAATATTTAATGACTATACTTACTATATCGCAAAACCATTTATTATATGATAGTAGATAAATTGCAAAACTTTACTATTATTAAAAGAACCAGACTTCGACAGTTATAGTGGTATACGGGTTTTGGCAATCCTTTCATTACTTTAGAAATCGGGTTGTAGAGTTCATGAACTAATTAATCTAAAATATGGTGATGTATCACTTACCTCACCTGCAACAATTATGGTAAGCGGCAAGGGAAATAAAACACGGATTATCCCCATCAGCAACAAGGTAGTATCAATCCTGAACAAATATACTTCTGTATATAAAAGCTCTGACGACACGGAAATGTTATTTACAACCAAGCTATCTAAACCACTTACTAGATCAGGAATAGCCTACATATTAAAAAAACATTCTGATACCGCACGGGTTAAAAATCCACAGATATTTGAAACTGTTGCTATTCACCCTCATGTATTAAGGCATTCAAAAGCAATGCACCTTCTTGAAAGTGGTGTTAATCTCATATATATCCGTATTTTTAGGGGACATTCATCTGTTATAACCACGGAAATATATGCTAAAGCGAATCTGGAAATTAAACGCAAATATCTTTAAAGTGCAACATCAAACATTGATATTTAAGTAAATAAATTCTCAGAAAAAGAGAAAGAAACTTTATTGGAGTGGTTAAAATTCAACATTTGATTGTGTAAAGTTATGTTGGCAGAAATTCCTTAATGAATGGTTCTTTCTGTCAACTCTACATAATGCAGACCTTTTCATAAGATGAATTATGTGAAGTTTATCATAACTCATCCCATTGTGTTACAGGAAGCTTTTCAAGTACATCTTCTACATTTCCAAATTATTGCTTCTATCCAATTAATATAGTTTTTATGCACCATGCTTTATATATGCTTGAATTGGTATTAACTCCATTTGCTCAAATCCTAATTCCTTATAAAAACCAACGTTTTCTTTAGAAACCGCCATTTCAAACAATCTCACTTCTTTTTCAATTGCACATTGTGTAGCAAAGTTGAGTAAACACTTTGCCAGATTAGTTTTTTTATAACTTGGTCGTATAAAAAAATTTACCGGTACTCCTACTTTACCATTATCAATTTGGATTTCCGGCACTCTTTCATAATATATTATAAAAATAACACCGACTATTTCTGTATCTTTTTCCGCTAAAAACACCTCGAATCTTTTATTCAGGTACTCTTCTATGTATACTTTTAATCGCTCATATAATTCTTTTTTTATTGAAATTTCTTCTTCAGCTAATATTTCTGCCAAAAACTTTACTCTAAGTTCAAGTAAATCTGATATATCTGTTATATTTGCTTTTCTAAATAAAATATTTGAGTCCTCAGCCAGTATATAAGTATAATTTTCTTTATCTGATAGATACAATCTAACTAGCGGAAATGGACTTTTTATAAATCCTGCCTTTTCATATCTTGAAAGTTCTGATTTTATTACCTCAACCTCATATACTGTCGCGTTCTTTTCTTTTGCATTAATCATAGAATATTCAAATATTTTCTCTCTAACTTCACTTATCCTAAATTCTGGCTTGATATAATCAAAGATTAAATACGCACTTCTTTCACTATCAGGATTCATACCCGGCAATAGATATAAATAACACACACAAAAAACTCCAATAATATCCGCATCTACCTCTGCCACTACAATATCTATATCTTTATCAATATGTGCATTAAAATATCTTTGAATTTGAAGATAAAGCATGCTATCGTTTTCAACTTCTTTTGCTTCACATTTTTCTAATAAATACATTTTTCTAAGACAAACCAATTGTGGAATATCTGAAAGTATCGCGTTTCTCACTTTTATATTTTTCATCAACAATCCTTCTTTCTAAATTTATTCTTCCTATTTTTCACTCTGAAGTCTTTGTATAAATTGATTTTTCCCTAAATAAAATTCAAAAGCCTCTTTTCCTAAATCCTCCGACATTGTGTATGATTTTTCCATAAAGTGTCTACAATACCCACACTCTTCACATAATTGATTGCATTTTATTTTATTATAATAAAATGCGTCAATATAACCATCCAAAGCCTTATTATCAATGTAAGGCTGATGTTCAGTATCATATGGTGCAAAAATGTGAAGTAAATCAATTAAATTTCCTTGAAAATTTTCTTCAATATATGCATTTAATAACCGCATAATATTGCCTCTAAGTATAAATTCTCGTCCCTCGATTTTGAAATATTGTATACCCATACCTTCATATAAATGTATATCCTCTGGTCTAATCCAATTCAAATTAAGATACCATTGCAAATTTTGCGATTTACGCATACCACAATTCATAAAATAATAACTTTCTGCTCTCTCGTTATTATCATGTGCTGTTTGATTATAGTGAAATATTTTGTATGGACAGTTTTTCATACACTTATCATTTATAATAATCTCCATTTTACCATCAGAGTGTTGAACCATATTTCTTAAAATATCAAACTCTTTTGTTATTGAAGGTTCAACAACAAAACGTTCCACCCCAAGATCAATATAATGCTTCATCTTCATTACAGAATCAACCTGACATATTGCAGACACTTTTATTTTCATATTAGGAGCAAAATCTTTTACCATTTCTATAATACTTGGTGTTGCCAATGTTAAATTAGTTACTCCAATACTATCCAAATCTTTTAATAATGCTTTTATTTCTCTGATTCCCGCGTCCGTAAACTCATAATTTCCAAAACATGCTGCATTTAATGTGTAATTAAACTTTATTCCTTTTCTAAGAGAATAATTGACATACCTTTCCAATTCTCTAATGCCGATTTGCGGCAGTGAATCTACAGCTCTTCCAGACATATGCATATAATCTTTTGTCACCTGCCCATATGTCTCTCCCACATATGCCTCTGCATATTTCTGATTCAATTCATTATACGCATCTATTGTTTTTTCATTAAAATCTGCTGGAACACTAAAAATCTTCATATTTATACCTTCTTTCTGATTATTATTTTTAGAAGTTTACCATTTTCAAAAGGAAATATAAACAATTCCGGATAACTAGCACTTTACAAGGTATAAATTGACATTGTTCCTTTTTAAGAGCTTTTCTTAGTTTGACATTCCACGAAGGAACAACTATAATATTTTTTATTACATGCGTAAGATTTAAGGAGGATTTATGAGTACATTACCACAAATATCAGAAGCTGAATTCGAAGTTATGAAAGTTGTTTGGAAACATGCACCCATAAGTACCAACGAAATAACTGATCGGCTAGTAAAAACCACAAGTTGGAGTCCCAAAACAATACAAACTTTGATAAAACGGTTAGTAAACAAACGTGCTCTTACCTACGAAAAACAAAGTCGAGTGTTTGTATATACTCCCTTAGTTCAAGAAAATGAATATATTGGTCATGAAAGCAATTCCTTTCTGGAGCGCTATTATAACGGAGACATAACTGCAATGCTTTCTACCTACATAGAAAATCATAGACTGTCTGAAACAGAAATAGACACCCTACGTTCCCTTCTTTCCAATAGGTCAAAAAAAGGAGGAAATTAACGTGGCTAATTTTATGATACTCTTTTTAATATGCAATGTATTTATCAGCGGTATCATCGGAATTCTTTTGATAGCCAAGCGGATATTCAAAGTCAACCTATCCAGCCGGATGCAGTATAATCTATGGTTCCTGCTACTTGGATTGTTGGTAGTTCCTTTTATACCGTTCCGTTTCATTGGGTTTCCGCAAATCCTCTCGTGGCTCAGTAGCCTGAAAAGTTCTCCTACTTCTGGCACCAGAACCGCCATAGGAGAAGCTGTTGGGATCAATCCAGCCGGAAATGCAGACTGGATGAATGACTTTGCCCTTTCGGTAAATAGTGAGACTCCATCCAGCATCGGATACATACTATTTGGAATATGGCTTGTAGGCATCCTTGCAATGATTATATTGGTAATCAAATCCTCTATCCGCTTACAGAACTTGAAAAAATCTGCACTTCCCCTTCAGAACCCGGAAGTCCGAAAACTATATCATCGATGTATGAAAGAAATGGGAATTAACAGAAATATCCATGTTTACAGTACTGCATTTTTGAAATCTCCGATTATTGTGGGACTTTTGAAACCATGTATTTATCTGCCGATTCATCTCATCTCAGATTATAACGAATCGGACATGCGATACATGCTGTTACACGAGCTACAGCACTATAAGCACAAAGATGCTATTGCCAACTATCTAATGAACTTTGCCGGAGTAATATATTGGTTCAATCCTCTTGTCTGGTATGCTCTGAAAGAAATGCGTAATGACAGAGAGGTTGCCTGTGACACCTCTGTTTTAAAGATGCTTGAGGAGGATGATTATGCAGATTATGGTAATACACTGATCAATTTTGCGGAAAAGATTTCACTTACTCCATTTCCGTTTGCCGCCGGTCTTGGTGGAAACATGAAGCAGATGAAACGTAGAATTATCAACATTGCATCTTATGAGAAGCCGACATTTATAAAAAGAGTAAAAGGTATGACTGCATTCATGTTGACTGCTGTCCTTCTCCTTGGATTCGCACCTTTTATTTCTACATACGCAGCAGATGGAAGCCACTACCAATGGGATTCCTCTTCTGAGAATATTTCCTATGTAGACCTCTCCACATACTTCGGAGAATACGAAGGCAGCTTTGTTTTATACGATTTAGAAAATGATGCATGGAGCATACACGACATGGAGCATGCCACCTTACGAGTTGCTCCAAACTCCACCTACAAGATATATGATGCCCTGTTCGGATTGGAAGAAGAGATCATTACACCAGAAAATTCGTTCATTGCATGGAATGGCGAAACCTATCCATTTGAAGCATGGAATGCGGATCAGACTTTACAGTCTGCAATGAATTCCTCCGTGAATTGGTATTTTGAATCTGTGGACGAACAGCTTGGAGCCGCTAAAATTTCCAACTATATTGAGGAAATTGGGTATGGAAACGAAAATATAAGTGGTGATTTCTCCACTTATTGGATGGAATCTTCCTTGAAGATTTCCCCAATAGAGCAGGTCGAACTTCTAACCAGGCTGCAGAATAACAGCCTTGGCTTCTCCCCTGAAAATATCAATGCAGTAAAAGATGCCATCTGCCTTTCCTCTTCCGATGCCGGAACATTCTACGGAAAGACCGGAACCGGACGTGTGGATGGCCAAGATGTGAACGGATGGTTTATCGGCTATATCGAAACTGTAGATAATACATACTTTTTCGCTACCAACATTGGTGCAGACAGCGATGCTACCGGAGGCAACGCAACTGAAATAACCATGTCTATCTTGTCAGACATGAATATCTGGAAATAAAGAATCGGGTAAAGGTCAATCTCTGACTTTTACCCGATTTTTCTTAATTCGCTATCTGAACAAGCCCTTTGTATTCCCATGTCGCTCCATAATCAGTTGACTGAAATACAATCCCATCTTTCTCCGCTGCATCTGTGGTAACCGTTATCGTCAATGTGTCGTCCTCTTTTTCAGGCATATTCAGGTAATCAAAATCCTCCACCGTAAATCCGCAATCGATAGCGATTTGTGGTAATTCTGAAACAAGATCCATTGGAAGTTTCATTTCTTCAAAGGTCCTTCCGCCATCGCGAGTGACATATAAGCGGGAATAGGACTGGGATGCGCCTGTAATTCCTGCAACCCCAAAGTTCTCATCATAAAATATTAAACCTTCTGCAACTCCCAATTGTCCACTGAACGGATCATCATTTATGCATTCCCAAGTAGAACCACCATCCATTGTCTTTTCCATTACATAAAATCTGCTTCCGGCAGCTGCATCCGTTATCACCAAACGCCATCCATTATTTTCATCTAAAAAGAAATACATAGTTCCATCACTTTGATCCACAGTCCAACTTTCTGTATCTTTAGCATCCTCCACCTGCTGCATCGTATTCTCCTGCTTCAATTCTTGTTGACTGACGTACTCAGGCTCCATAATATATCGAACAGGTGTGACACTATTTAAATCAGGAATATGCAAAGATACCTCAAACCCAACGATTTCTCCACCGCTTCTAAGCTGAGTAAAATTGCCGGTTCCTGTTTCAGTTCCATCACCATCTGCATCTCCCGAAATATATTGTAAGCCTTCCTCTGAACTAAAAGATCTTCGCCCCATATAGAGTATTTCATAAATCTGCTGCTCTTCAAATGTTTCAGCCCACACCTCTACCTGACTCGTCCAGTCTGAATTGTTCAAAATTTCAATCATTGGAGACAAACGCATATCGTCACTATATTCTCCATTCACATTACCATCTATCCAAACAGTCATATCATTACTGCTGTCTGCGTCATAATCAATAAGATACGTTTTTTTCTCTCCAGCCTCATTTTTTCCATATATGAATGCATAAATCCTTTGAATCGTTCCGTTTTCATCAAATGACACCTGATATTTATTTGCAATATAGAGTTCTTCCGGCAGTTGCAATGCTTCATCCAAATCCATCAGAATCCCTTCTACACCATCCTCAAAAAGATTATTATGCTCCAGTTCTACTTCTTTTTTACGCATCCACTCATCAAGTTTCCAAGACAGTGCCCCGTGATACGGAACTGCAGAATAAACGATACGTCCACCAAAGAATAAAGTTGCTGCTATAAGGAGTATCATTTCCGTATAGAAAAGTTTCTTATTTCCATTATCTCCTGAATTAACTTCTTGATTATGCCTTTTCGAAATCAGCCAGAGAACCACTGTGCCAACCAATCCTATTATACCTAACGCCAACATCGGTATATGCCTTCTCAAGCCACCATATTGACATAGATGCCAGAATTGATACAACATAAATATATATAGTATTAAACTTACTTTTCCCGTGATTTTATAAATATATTTCATGTAAGTCTCCTTTCTTCATATCTGTAAAAATACCATAAAACACCAGTATTATCAAATCATTCTTTAATACGGTATTGGTAATCTGGTATATGCATAATTCCATCATCAAGGATTTCATTCCCCAAATATTGAAAGCTACCATCATCAGCAAACTTTACTGTAAGT
>OLPU01000489.1_pt1 | contig 34398 bp, 36 predicted proteins | sample 1673111 | NCBI WGS metagenome assembly OLPU01 (sample SAMEA3136755, study PRJEB25190) | human gut metagenome | reverse complement strand
AAGATAAAATTGGTTGCAAGTTTTCAATAATTGTAAAAGATCTAGTTTAAATTTCTAGGTCTTTTTTTATTGTAAAAAAGTAAATTTTATGAATTTATGAGTAAGGAGATGATAAAATGAGTAAAAAATATACAGGAAGACCAAGGAAATATGAAACACCAGAACAAATGCAAGAGATAATAAATGAGTATTTTAATGAATGTCTAGAAGAAGGAAAGTATCCTACAGTTAGTATGTTAGCTTATAGATTGGATTTAACTAGGCAAGATTTATTGAGGTACGAGGGTGAGATTGAAGCTGAAAGATTTAAAAATTGTAGTGATGAAATGAGAGAATCCTTCCGTTACACGGTCAAAAAGGCTAAGGCTTATATAGAAGGTCGGTATGAAGATAGACTTATAAATGACGGTAGAAGTCCAATAGGGACTATATTTACGCTTAAAAACAACTATAATTGGGTAGATAAGCAAGAGATTGAGCAGACTAATAAGACTATTGAGGTTACATTAGAAGATTAGTTTAATATAGTATTTCAATAGGATATATCCATATGAAACATTTTAAATTATATCAATTGCATTTCAATAGAGTTAAAATGTTATATTTGAAATATTTCAATTTAACACAATAACTCTATTGACACACTTTTGTGATAGATAGTATAATATTAGTAAGGAGATAGGGCATACCTTCTAAATTTAGGGGGAGATTTGGCTTTAACACCTTAACAAAATATTTTTTTCAATAAAAAGGGGTAATTGATATGAAAATAGGTTATATAAGAGTTAGTACAAAAGAACAAAATACAGCAAGACAAGAAGTGTTAATGCAAGAATTACAAGTTGAAAAGTTATATATAGATAAGTTAAGTGGAAAAGATACTAATAGACCTCAACTTAAAGCAATGTTAGAGTTTGCAAGAGAGGGAGATGTAGTAATAGTAGAATCAATTTCTAGATTTGCAAGAAATACAAAAGATTTATTAACATTAGTAGAACAATTAGAGGAAAAAGGTATAAAATTTATTAGTAAAAAAGAGGCTATTGATACTAATACAGCATCCGGTAAATTTATGTTAACAGTATTTGGAGCTATGGCTGAATTAGAAAGGGAGTATATTTTAGACCGTCAAGCAGAGGGGATAGCAATAGCTAAAGCTGAAGGCAAATATAAAGGTAGACAAAAAATTAAAGTAGGTAATGAATTTGAAAATATATATAAACAGTGGAAAGCTGGAGATATTACAGCTAAAAAGGCTATGGAATTATTAAGTTTAAAGCCTAACACATTTTATAGAAGAGTAAAAGAATATGAAAATGATATGGAATCGTAGAAATACGGTTCTTTTTTATTATAGAAATTTATTATAAAGGGGTGAAGATTATAGCTAATACTGCAATTAAAATAAGTAAAAAGATATTCAACGAAGTCTACTTACCTTATCTAACAACATATAATAAAAGATTTGAAGTTTATTATGGTGGATCAGGAAGTGGAAAATCTGTTTTTGTGACTCAAAAACTACTATATAAGTATTTAAAATATCCTAATAGAAAATGTCTTATTATAAGAAAAGTAAATAATACACTTAAAGATTCATGCTTTGCATTATTTAAGTCTATAATAAGCGATTGGCAGATATATGACCAATGTAAAATTAATAAAACTGATTTAACAATTGAGTTACCGAATGGAAGTCAATTTATTATGAAGGGATTAGATGATCCAGAGCGTATTAAGTCTATTGCAAATATAGATGATATTTGGGTAGAAGAATGTACCGAAATAGATGACTTTGATTTTGACCAACTTTGTTTAAGATTAAGGTCTAAGAATCAATACAACCAGGTTTTTGTATCTTTTAATCCTATATCTAAGAGTAACTGGGTTTATAAAAGATGGTTTGCAGAAAATGCTACATATAATAAATCAAATACAAGTGTTTTACATACTACATATAAAGATAATAAGTTTTTACCACAGTCTTATATAGATAATTTATTAGAGATGGAAAAGACTAATAATGTATATTATAAGATTTATGCTTTAGGTGAATTTGCAACTTTAGATAAATTAGTATATACCAACTGGAGAATGGAAGATTTTGATTATCTTGAGTTATTAAAAGGTAATAGAAATACATATGCAATATTTGGCACTGACTTTGGTTATACAAATGATTATACAACTTTAATTTGTTCGGTAATAGATGAAGTAAATAAGAAGCTTTATATATATGATGAACATTTTGAAACACATATGACTAATGAAGATATATTCAAGATGTATACTGAAAAACATGTTGTAGGTGAAAGAATAGTTTGTGATTCAAGTGAGCCTAAATCTATTGAGGAGTTAAAGAGATTAGGTTGTAAAAGAGTTGTAGGAGCTACAAAAGGTAAGGATAGTATTATAAATGGTATCCAATTAATACAGCAATATGAAATTATAGTACATCCTAATTGTAAAATGATACAAGAAGAATTAAAGAATTATACATGGATTAAGGATAAGGCTACAAATGAATATATAAATAAACCTATTGATAAATACAATCATGGATTGGATGCTTTAAGATATAGCGTCATGGATAAGGTTGGAAAGAAGAAAAGTTATGGAACTTTAACAATAGGCTCTATAACAGATTTATATGCATAAGAAAGGAGAGAAGATATGAATGAAAATAGTTTAATTGGTTTAGTTAGATTATGTTACGGTGTGTACTCTAAAAAGTTACAATATTACGATAAAATAAACGCCTATTACTATGGAAATACGGATAGTTTAGCTAATTTCAAACCGATGAAAGGCAGAAGTAATTTAAAGCCAAGAACAAATTTTGTACAGAAGTTGGTAGATGAAGAGGCGAGTTATAGCTTTGGAAATAAGATTACATATACATCTAAAGATAATAATAGAGATGTAGTTAATGATATTGATTATATATTATCGGGATACAAAGCTGATTATGATATTAATCTAGGAATTGAATTAATAAAATATGGAGTATGTTATGAAATAAATTATAGGAAGAATGGGAAGTTTAAAAGTAAAATAGTAACACCTTTAAATGGCTATATGTTTTGGGATGAAGATGATGATCCAGTTTGTTTTCTACATATATATAAGAAGAAATTTGATACTAAAGAATACATAGATGTGTATACTAATAGCAACATATACCATTTTGATTCTAATTTTAAAGAAATATCGAAGCCTACACCACATTTCTTTGGGATAGTTCCAGTTGGAATCGGTATGATTGGAGGTAACAGTTATAATGATGATAGAGGATATATAGAGGGAGATAAGACTATCTATAGAACTATAAAAACTCTTCAGGATGCCTTTGAAACTAACCTAGGGGATTCTGCAAGTGAAGTTTCTGATATAAGAAATGCTATTTTAAAGGTGTTTAATATTGCTTTAGAAGATGAGTTGGATGAAAAGGGAAATCCTACAGGGAAGAAAAAAGAACCTGTCCTAAGAAATAATATAATAATGTATCTAAATGGAGAGGGAGAAAGTAAAACTGATGCAGAATGGTTGATAAAAAATATTAATGATGCATTTATAAGGAATACTAGAAATGATATTAAGGATTTAATGTATGTATTAACATCTCACATAGATTCTAACGAAAAGCTTCAAAGTAATTTATCAGGTGTTGCATTAAGAAGTAGATTGCAAAGCTTAGAAAGTAAATGTAGCAATAATGCTAAAGCATTTGAAAATATTTTAAGAATAAGATTACAATGTATGTTTAATTACTTGGCTATGACTCAGGGTAAGAAATATGATGTTAATTTAATTGAAATTAAGTTTACTCCCAATGTTCCGGTTGATGAGGATAGAATTGCTGACCGTATTGCCAAAATACCTCACGATGTCGTTTCTAATGAGACTAAGAGAAGTTGGTTAGCATCTGTAAGCAATCCAGTTTCAGAGCAATTAAAAATAGATGAGGAAAATAAAAAGTCTATGGAAGGATTTGTTGATCTTGATAAAGAAGGTGAGATAGATGAAACTGAATAAAAATCAGATTGAGTTTATTGATAACACTATAAAAATCAATGAAATACTTTTTAATTTATCTGATAAGGAGATTAAAAAATTATTTGTTTTACATAAGGAACAAAGGGACAAGTTATTACAAAATATAGCTAGTATTATATTAGAATATAAAGTTACAAATGAATTTATGGATTTATCTAATGAAGAGAAGATAAAGTTAAATGAAAAGTTATGTAATGAAGTGAATGGAATTTTTAAAGAGCAAAATAAGACAGAAAAGCATGAAATGGATGATTTATTAAAGAAAATAGCAGAAGATAAATTTTATATGAATTGTTTTAATCTTGCTTTGGGGATGGATTTCACATTAAAAAAGATTAATTCAAAAGCACTAGACAGGATTATTAAAGATACTGTACAGGGCAAGAATTATTCGGATAGACTGTGGAGCAATAAAAATGATTTATCTAAAATACTTCAAAAAGAAATCAAGGATTTTTTAGAGGGTAAGACTTCTATAAATGAAATTTCTAAGGTAGTAAAAGATAGATTTAATCAAAATTCATTCAATACTCAAAGATTAATAAGCAATGAAACGGCTAGAGTTCAGTCTGAAGTAAATGAAGAATGGGCAAATGATTATGGTGTAGAATACCAATTATTCATGGCTACATTAGATCAAAAAACAAGTGATATATGTAGGGCTTTAGATGGAAATGTTTATGATATAAATGATAAAAATAAACCAATACCACCCCAAGGGACACACGTAGGATGTAGAAGTTGTTTAGTTTCTATACCTTCAAAGGATTGGAAACCTAAACAGCGTATGGATAATGAAACTAAGGAACATATTTTATATAAAAATTATGAAGTATGGAAAAAGGAAAATAATATATAGACTTTAGAGGAAGAGAACTCTAAAGGCGAAAGGAGTTTATATGAAAAAAATAGATTTATTAAAGTTAATAGAAGGCTTAGAGGATGAAACAGACGTGTTAGATACTCTAAAGGAACAAGAAGAAATAAAAGGTTTAATTAAGCCTTTTGATGTAAACGAAATTACATTAGAGGATTTTAAGAAGGTTATAACCGATAATAAAGAAGTTAAAGGTTACTATACTAGCGAAAAAGATAGAGCAGTTAGTAAAGGTATCGAAACTTTTAAAAGTAACAATTTACAAAAATTAATTGATGAAGAACTAAAGAAGAAATCTAACGAAGGATTGAGTGAAACAGAAATACAGTTAAAGGAGGTACAAGCTAAAGTTGAAGCATTAGAAAAAGAGAAAACAATATCTGAATTAAAAGGTAAATACACTAAATCGCTTGTTGAAAAAGGATTAAATGCTGAATTAATTGATTTTGTATTTAATGAAGATGAGGAAATATTTAATTCTAATGTAGATAAAATTAATAGTATTATTGAAAACTCAATTAATGCAAAAACTAATGAAATATTAAATAATAATGAGTACATTCCACCAAGTAATGGAGGAAGCAATTTAAATAGGGATGAAGAAATATTAAAGAAAATATTAGGAATTAAGTAAACAACCACACAATGTTATTGAAACGATATATATGACGTGTGTAGGTTGTTTTTATTATGCCCTTTTTTAAAAGGTTGACTTATAGGGGGTAAAGAATAAAAAGCCTACAATATTTTATAAAGAAAGAAGGAATTAATTTATGGCAAATACATTAGCGTATTCAACATTATTTCAAACAAATTTAGATAAGGCAATGGTGCAAACTGCACAAACTTCTTGGATGGAAGAGAATGCTGGACAAGTAATTTATAACGGAGGTAAGGAAGTAAAGATTCCTAAAATGACATTAACAGGTTTAAGAAATTACGATAGAAACTCTGGATATAAGAAAGGTAAAGTTACTTTAGAATATGAAACTAAATCAATGACTTATGATAGAGGAACTAGTTTCTACTTAGATTCAATGGATGTTAATGAAACTAATTTTGTTGCAACTGCTGGAACTGTTATGGGAGAATTCCAAAGAGAAAAAGTAGTTCCAGAGGTTGATGCTATAAGAATAGGAGCATTAGCTCAAGTTGCTATTACTGCTAACAATGTAAGGGCATCTTATACACCAGGTAAAACTACTATAGTAGATGCTATAAAAGATGGTATTACTGTATTAAGAGATAAAGGTTTCGTAGGAGAAATTGTAATTCATTGTACATATGAAGTTAAAAACCAATTGGAAAAGGCTATGGCTGGACAATTATCAGCTGTGACATTTAGTTCAGGAGGGATTGATACTGAAGTTCCAAGTTTAGATGGATGTCCTATTTTACCTTTAACTTCTGATAAGATGTATTCAAAATTTGATATTTCTGATGAAGAAGAGGGAGGATTTTCTAAAGCTGAAGATGCTAAGACATTAAACTTCTTATTAGTTGCAAGAGAAGTTCCAATCGCGGTATGTAAAACAGATAAAATAAGAGTTTTTGATCCATCAGTTAACCAAGCAGGTGATGGATATTCATTTGACTATAGAAAGTATCATGACATTTGGATTTTAGACAATAAAGTAAATGGTGTTTTTGCTTGTTATAAAGAGGCTTAATTAGGTCAGGGGTAGATGTTTATTCCACCCCTGACATTTCATTATAGGAGGTAGAAAACATGAATTTAACGGATGAGCAAATAAAATCTATAGTTATTAAAGCTATTAAAGTATATTTAAAAAATGATAAATATGATGATGTGTATATAGAAGAGAAATTTCCATCAGCAATAATGGTGGCTATAGAGGAAGAAAAGGAAAAATTAAAACAGCCTTCTAATATATCTTCTATGAGTCAAGGTTCTCGAAATGTTACATATAAAAATACAGGTATAGGCAAGTTAAGTGATAATGTAAAATCATTGTTACCAACTCCTAAAAATTATATGGTATGGTAGGTGGGTTATGTGGTTTTATGATAAAGAAATTTATACTACTATAAAAACTAAAGTTAAAAACAATGTGGGACAACTTGTAGAGAATTATGAAAAAGATAAGCTATTTCTTGCGGATGTACAACCATTAACAAAAAGTAAGCTTATAAAAGAATGGGGAGAAGATTTAAAGTCTACTAAAGAAATATACGCAGATATTAAATGTAAGGTTGGAGATATTCTTATTTATAATAATGAATCTTATGAAATTGAAGCTAGAGTTGAATGGGATGATTATTCTATTTATGCAGTTAAGGAAGTTGATGTAGAATGGCAGAATTAATAAATAACATAGATGAAATAAAAAGACAGTTTTTAGAAGCTTGTGAAAATGGTATGAATGAAATTGGTATTACAGGAACAGCAGAGTTACAAAGTAATTCACCAGTTTTGAAAGGTTTTCTTAGAAGAAGTCTTACATTTAAAAAAGCTAATACATCAAGCAAATATAACATTACATTTGGTAGTTCTTTAGAGTATGCTCCTTATACAGAATTTAGAGGAAAGTCTAAAGGATGGATGAGGAGAACTATGAATGGACTTCCAAGTAGAGCTATTGGAATATTAGAAAAACATTTAAGGAAGGTAGGTAAGTAATGGAATTATTACAAGAAGAATTATATAAATTACTTTCTAGTTGTAGTGATAATGTTTATTTAGATTATTTACCTGCAACTGATGAAAATGATAATGAATTAGACTACTTAAATAATATCTATATTAATTAAATATGACGCCTAAAAGGACGAGCGTCGGCAAATTTTGACGCTCGTCCGTGAAAATTATGATGTTTTTTTCCACACACAATCCATGCCAGCAATGGTTCCGTCGGATTCTGTCTGCCATTCTTCCCAGATCAGCTTCTGATAATCGTAATCGCCATAGAGCACCATGTCGACTTGCTCTCCCTGTCCATCGATCCTGCCGAGGGCAAAGGTGAGCTCTGTCGCATCTTCCCGAAACGGTAGGTGCGGCTCGATATAAGTAGACCACAGCGTTTGATAGAAATACACAGCGACCACCTCTTTTCGCTCGCCATCGATCACGACCGACGACGGAATGCAGGCGACAGACCCTGCTGCTTTATCAGACGTGCAACTGGCGTAAACCTCGCCATTCAGCTCTCGCACCGTGACCGTCTCGCCATCGTACGGAATGACCGTTTGGTGCAGCGTCATGTAAGAATACGCGCCAATGAGCACAGCGGCCGCGACTAGAATCGAGAGCAGCGAAATGACCACTTTTTTCCTGAAGAAGCGTTTGCGGATCCGCTTCAATATATTCGCCTGTGAACGCTGGAGCTTTTCGTTGACCGGCAGAAAAAGCGATTCTCTCATTTTCTCCGCCTCCTTTCGGCAGGTTTCACAATGCGCCAAATGATCGTCGACGGCATGTTTTGTCACGTCGCTCGTCACATCGTCCACATAAAGTGGCAAAAGATCTCGTACGATTTCGCACGAAAGTTCATTTTTCATCGTCCATCACCTCCATATACTGGGCGATCTGCTGCTTTGCCCGGTAATAAGTCACGCGCGCCCAGCCGGCGCTCTTGCCGAAAATGCTGCCGATCTTTTCAAACGACAGCTCGCCGAACACGCGCAGGTTGAACACTTCTTTGTACGGCTCCTTCATCTCGTGCAAAAAACGGTGGATGAGGAGCGCGCGTTCCTCATCGACGAACTGCAGCGTGAAATCCTGTTGCGGGCTGGCAAACTCCGGCGGCGACTCATCGCTCATAGGCTTTTGCTTGCGCAGCCCGGAATAATAGGTATTGCGCGCGATCGTAAACAGCCAGGCGCGAATGTCCTTACGGCCATCATAGCTGTCGATCGCCTTCAATGCTTTGAAAAACGTTTCCTGCGTCACCTCTTCGGCAACACTCTCTTCTACCGAGAGACTGCGCACATAGAGAAACACGTCTTTAAAATACAGCTGATAGATCTCTTCAAAATCCACGCTCCTCACCCCCTTTCACCCTATTAACGCGCGAGGCGCACAAACGTTACAAAAAAGACCAGGCAATATTTCTGCCTGGTCGGAAAGATCAATAGCCATATTCTCCTTCGTGGATGAGGTTGTCGAAGCGGGTGAGCTCATTCTGGAAGGCGAGCTCGACGGTGCCGGTTGGCCCATTACGATGCTTGGCGATGATGACATCGGCGATGCCGCGACGGTCGGTGTCTTCGTTGTAATATTCCTCGCGGTGGATGAAAAGAACAATGTCGGCGTCCTGCTCAAGAGAACCGGACTCACGCAGATGACTGAGCTGCGGGCGCTTGTCCTTTGTCTGCTCGACGGTACGACTGAGCTGGGAGAGCGCGATGATCGGCACGTTCAGTTCACGCGCCAGGGCTTTCAGTGAACGGGAGATCTCGGAGACTTCCTGCTGGCGGTTTTCGCTGTTACCGCTGCCGCCCATAAGCTGCAGATAGTCGACGAGGATGAGGCCGAGATCGCCTTCGCGACTCTGCAGGCGTCTGGCTTTAGCGCGCAGCTCGCGAATGGTGATGGCTGGGGTGTCGTCAATGTAGATTGGCGCACTGGTGAGGGGGCCGATCTTTTGCAGGAACGCGCCCCATTCGTCGGGGTTGAGCTGACCGGTGCGCAGGCGCTTCTGGTCGATGCGGGCAGCGGCTGCGAGCATACGCATGACGAGCTGCTCCTTGCTCATTTCGAGGCTGAAGATCGCCACTGGATAATGATAATCGATGGCGGCATTGGCAGCCATGTTCAAGCAGAGCGCGGTCTTCCCCATTGCCGGACGGGCGGCGAGGATGATGAGGTCCGAGCGCTGCCAGCCGTTGGTCATGTGGTCAAGATCGATGAAGCCGGAAGGAATGCCTGTGATCTCGTCTTCCTGCTTGGCAGCTTCTTCGATCTTTTCAAGGTTCGTCGGCACGATCTCGTCCACACGCGTCACATCGTTGCGCTGGCGCTGCTTGGAGATATCGAGCACGAGACGCTCGGCGTCGTCCAGAATGCTCTCGACGGGCTCGGCGTCGTCGAAGCAGCGATTGCGGATGCCGTCAGAAATGCGAATGAGCTGGCGCATCGTCGATTTTTCCTGAACGATCTTCGCGTACTGCTTGACGTTGTACACCGTTGATGGAGCAGCGGCGATCTGCCCAAGATAAAACACGCCGCCAGCTTTTTCCAGCAGATTTTCCTTGCGCAGTTTGTTGGTCATGGTGACGAGATCGACGGACTGACCGCTCTCGTCAATTTCCAGGATGGCCTTAAATAAAATGGCGTTCTCCGGTTTATAAAAATCTGTGTCGCGCACCAGCTGCACAATGTCCTGGATGACCTCGCGGTCCTTGAACATCGCGGAGATAATGCCAGCCTCCGCTTCTTCGGCGAACGGCACAGACTGTTCCATAAAGTTTTCGCTCATGGGTTTTCCCCCTCCAAGAGTACTGCACCCAGTATAGCATATTTTTCGATAAAAATTGACCAAAATGGCGTAATGTGAGAATATATTTCGCAAGCGCTGAAAAACTATTGACGAGCGGCGAAAATTGCTGTAATATCGATATTATTTTTATACTTTCCTGCCCATTTTTATGATAAAATGGAACCAACAATGACCAATGAGGAGGAATCTATCGACATGCAATTTTCTTTCCTGCACAATAATTTCAATGTCACCAATCTTGAAAACAGCCTCGCCTTCTACGACCAGGCCCTCGGCCTCAAGGAAGTGCGCCGCATGGAAGCGGAAGACGGCAGCTTCATCATCGTCTATCTCGGCGACGGCGAAAGCAAGCACCAGCTTGAGCTGACCTGGCTGCGCGACCATCCACAGCCTTACAACCTCGGCGAAAACGAGTTCCATCTCGCGCTGGAAGCCGACGATTTCGCCATGGCCTACGCGCTGCACAAAGCCCTCGGCTGCATCGTTTTCGAAAATCCGGCAATGGGCATCTACTTCATCGCCGACCCGGACAACTACTGGATCGAGATCCTGCCTCCAAACCACGGTCAGGATTGATCAATATTGCTTCACGATAAGATTTGAAAGGAGTTAAAACATGGCATTCATTTATGACGAACCATCCCACACTTTTAGCGAGTATCTTCTGATCCCAGGCTTCACTTCCAAAGAGTGCACGCCAGCCAATGTCAGCCTCAAAACCCCATTGGTCAAATTCAGAAAAGGCGAAGAACCAGCGATCTCTCTGAACATCCCTCTGGTCTCCGCTGTCATGCAGGCCGTTTCCAACGACACGTTGGCCATCGCGCTGGCAAAAGAAGGCGGTCTTTCCTTCATCTATGGCTCCCAGTCCATCGAAAGCCAGGCAGCAATGGTGCGCAAGGTTAAGAACTACAAAGCAGGTTTTGTTGTTTCCGATTCCAACCTGCGCCCAACCGACACCCTCGCCGATGTGCTGGCCCTGCGCGAAAAAACCGGCCACAGCACCATGGCTGTCACCGAAAATGGTTCGCCAAACGGCAAACTCCTCGGCATCGTCACCAGCCGCGACTATCGCCTCTCCCGCACCGCGCGCGACACCAAAGTTGAAGAATTCATGACCCCATTTGACAAGCTCGTTGTTGGTAACGAAAACACCACCCTGCCGGAAGCCAACGATCTGATCTGGGATCACAAGCTCAACCAGCTGCCGATCGTCGACAAAGATCAGAATCTCATGTACCTGATCTTCCGCAAGGACTACGATTCCAACAAAGAAAATCCACTCGAACTCCTCGACGACAACTCCAAGCGCTACATGGTCGGCGCCGGCATCAACAGCCGCGACTACGCAGAACGCGTGCCAGCCCTCGTCGAAGCCGGTGCAGACGTGCTCGTCATCGACTCCTCCGAAGGCTACTCCGAATGGCAGAAGCTGACCCTCGACTGGATCCGCGAACACTACGGCGACACCGTCAAAGTTGGCGCCGGTAACGTCGTTGACGCCGACGGCTTCCGCTATCTCGCCGAAGCAGGCGCAGACTTCATCAAGATCGGCATCGGCGGCGGCTCCATCTGCATCACCCGTGAACAGAAAGGTATCGGCCGCGGCCAGGCGACCGCCGTTATCGAAGTCGCCAAAGCCCGCGACGAATACTTCGAAGAAACCGGCATCTACATCCCACTCTGCTCCGACGGCGGCATCGTCTACGACTACCACATGACCCTCGCCCTCGCCATGGGCGCAGACTTCATCATGCTCGGCCGCTACTTCGCCCGCTTCGATGAATCCCCATCCAACCGCGTGCGCATCGGTGGCAACTACATGAAGGAATACTGGGGCGAAGGCTCCGCCCGCGCCCGCAACTGGCAGCGCTACGACATGGGCGGCGACGCCAAACTCTCCTTCGAAGAAGGCGTCGATTCCTACGTACCATACGCCGGCTCGCTGAAAGACAACGTCCAGCTTTCGCTGAGCAAGATCCGCTCCACCATGTGCAACTGCGGCGTGCTCTCCATCAAAGAGCTGCAGGACAACGCGCGTCTGACCCTCGTCTCCGCCACCTCCATCGTCGAAGGCGGCGCCCACGACGTCACCCTGCGCAACTCCGATCTTAACAGCAACCACATGTAATCCAAACACAACGACCCTCTGCCGAATCGTTTTGATTCGACAGAGGGTCGATTTTTTATTGCGCCAGCTTTTCGCGGATCTCCTTCGCGCAGGCAATATAATAATGACGGCCATTCGCGCTCGTTTCCTGCTCAGCCAAACGCTCCATCGCATCCGCCTTGAGCAGGAGCGTCTGCGCGTCCTCCGCATCTGCAAGCAGCAGATCGCACAGCTCCAGACACCACTGATAATCTCGTTCGTCCAGTGCAGCCCGCGCCGCCGCCAGCATCTTTTCGCGACCACCAGCAAGCGCCAGCATCTTCTGCGCACGCGTCTCCGGTGCCAGCGGATGCAGGCTCGTCGGATTGCCGTCAAACCAGCCCAGGTAGGCCGTGTAGATCGCGCGCACCGTCCACTCCGTGCAGCCGTAATGCTCGCCCAGATATGGCAGCGATGCGTATTTTTCCGGCAGCCGGATCTCAGAGGCCAGCGCGTCGATCGTCTTGCCAGCGTTCATCCCCGCAAGCGTCGTCTCCAGGATCCAGTCGATCGCATCGCGGAAATTCGTCAGCACCTCCGCCACATTTTCAGCGCCGAGGATCGGCTCCGTATGTCCCGGCAAAAGCGCCTCCGCATTGTACGCACGCAGCACATCCAGGCTGTGGATCCACTCCGCGATATTGCGGTACTGACTGCCACGGATCGCGTAGAGATTTGGGAAGCAGCCGTAGTAATTGTCGCCGCAGCAGAGCACCCGCTTCTCCGGCAGCCAGACAGCGATCGTGTCGTCCGTCTCGCCTGGCAAGCGGCGCATCTCGATCTTCACACCATCGATCACCTGCTCCACAACGTCCTCGTCATACACAGGACGCGGCGCGATCATCGCCCGCTTTTCGCCGCGAATGATCCCCTCGCGAGGGCCCAGCGCCTGCGTGATCGCTTCCTCGTCCGACAGCCCATAGCCAAACTGACGCGCCCCGCGCAGCATCTGGATCTCCGTGAGCTTTTCCGTGCGCTCCAGCACAGGGAACTTTGGCGCAAACGCGATCACCTCCAGCACCGAATCGCTGAACGCCTCCGCGCCGCCGCGATGATCCGGATGACCATGCGTATAGATGATCGTGTGCACCTCCTTGCCAACCTTCTCGCGCACGATCTCCTTCAAGCGCTCGCCGCGCTCCAGCGTGTCGAAACAATCCACCAGGATCACACCCGTCGCGCCCTCAATGATCGTCGCATTGCTGTGACCAATCCCCAGCACATGCCACACACCAGCGGCAACCTCCCGCACAGCAGGATTAAACGCCCGCTCCGCATACGCGCGCAAAATCTCCGCGCCATTTTCTACTAACATAGTCATGCTCCTCTCTTTGTTCGTCTAATGATAGTATACCATACAAATGATCTTCCATAAAACAAAATCAGTTGTGGCCAACACGGTACTGCCGCCAGAGTTTCGGTGCTGAGATATCACAAATAAAATAAAGCCATAACCAAGGCGCAAGTGATCGCATATCACATTGCAACGTTGGGTATGGCTTTTGTTGTATTTCGTTCACACTTCGCAGACATCGTAGTTTCCTGATGGAATAATTTCTTTCATGATCTGCTCAAAATAGATTTTTGTGGCGCGATCGTATTGCGCACGCTGGACGATGAGGACGACGGTTCTTCCCTGGTTGCTTTGTGTTTTGTAGCGACCTTTCAGTGCTCCCAGTTGAGAAACGGCGCCCTCTAAGCCCAATTTTTTTCGCTCTTTCTTATGACTCTTGGCTTCAAACAGAAAATACTGGTGCGTTTTGTTATTGTGGCGGATGGTGATGGCGCCGGGTGTCTTATCAGCGATGTTTTTGTTGTAATGAAAGATCACTTCGTCCACAAATAGCGGGCGCACGGCTGTTGTCACGATGTGCAGGTCACTGAGTTGCGGGGCAGCAGAAGATACTCGCTGCTGCGAAATCTTTCTTTCAAAAAGCTTCCTATGCTTACGTGTTGTTGGCTGCTCTTTCTTAATCTCAAGAAGCAACTTTTTCATGTGCTGAAGCTCGCTTTTCATCGCTATCAACTGATCATTGCAGCACTGCAAGTTTTGAATAGAGCGCTTGCTATCGTCGGCGATCTGTTCCTGATACGCTGCTTTTACTTTATTGATGTTTCGTTTCCGTAGCTGGCTCAATGCTTTCAGATACGCCTGATACTGACTGTTTGTCATGCGCGTCGCCTGCTTTGCCATTTCAAACAATAATCGCGCATCATCGCGAGGGTTATGCTGCTGATAGCCGAGCAGACTGACATCCATGAGGTAAGCGGCATCGATCATCGCAGCATGGGTGGAAATGCGTCCATCTTTTATCTGTCTGGCAAGCACTGGCTGGACGTTACAAATCAGAATTTTTGGCAGGATTTCCTGATAATAGCTTTTCTCATACAGCTTGCAGAGGCCATGATAGTCACTCGCTCCATAGACGATGAAAACTTTATACCCGAGTTGATCCACAAGCTTTGCCAAACGCATGGCAAATTCTTTGTGGCCGATGGCTCGGAGATGTTTTGTCTGATCGTTTCCTGGATAATTGCCAAGGCGGAATCCACGCGCATAACTCCCAGTAGCAACGCCATAAGCGATGGGGACGCCATCGTCACCAAATTCAAAATCGAGGCTGCCCACTCTGTAGCGAAAAAGCGCACGCAACACATCGAGAGATGTTACCTGACCATAATCGATTTTAGGATGCTTCTTCATACTGCTTAAAATTCCGCGACTTCGTTGCTATGGTACAAAATGTCGTCGATGAGCAGGTCGATCTGCCATTTGCCTTTGAGGTGGGCGCATGGGATGGCCCAGTTAAGGCGTCGTTCAACGTCGCTGGCGCCATAGGTGTAGAGCCATTCTGTGCCAAATGGTTTGCGGTTGGTGGTGAGGAAAAACTGATGGCGCTCATCGCCGCGGCGCAGGATGAGGGTGCAGGCTTCGCCTTTGTAGAAGGTTCCACTGAGATAGAGCCGGGCGTCGTCCTGCCAGAATTCAACGTGCATGTCGTCCTCAAGCTGGCCTTCTGAAGTATGCGGCAGCTCGATGTCGATCTCAAAGGATGGGCGCCACTGGCCGAGCACGCTCTCGCTGCCGCGGGCGTTGGTGAGGGTCTGCGGCTGCCAGAGGCTGGCATGGACGAGGTTGTCGTCAAAGATCCAGCGCGTCTGGCGCTCGCCGTCGGCGATGTACCAGACCTGCGCGGAGAGGGCGATATCCGCCTGACGCTCGCGCGCGAAAACGGCTGGCCGCAGAGAATCACTGTTCGAGAGTCCGCCGGCGAGAACGAGGGCTGTGTGCTCGTCGTAAAGGGTGAGATCGCAGAACACTGGCGAAACGAGTCCGTCGCTGTTTGGCACGAACAGGCTGACGCGGCCGGTTTTGAGATCGAGGCGGTTGACATTAAACGGCGTCGGCGCGAGCTTTCTGCCGAGGGGATAGCGGTTCGCGTTGACATAGTAGAGCGCATCTCCCCAGCGCTGCACGCCGTAGGCTTCTTCGAAGGTGCCGCTCAGGACAGGACGCGTGAAAAGATCGAGCCGGGTATGCGCAGCGTTCCAACCATCGACGCTGGTGGTAATGTGCTCGGTTGCTTCGGAACGCGCAACGCGCTGCTCCTCCCAGCCTTCTGTGCTGGCGATGATGCGGCGCACTTCCGCTGTGGCGGCGTCGATCTCAAGCACGACGTTCTGCGCCAAGCCGCTCCAATAGAGCAGGCCGATTGCAGCATCATAGCGCAGGCTGGTGCCCTGGAACCAGTCGCTGCCAGATTGCCCAGCGGTGCCATTTGATTTTGGCAGCACATCGGCGGCGTTCAGGCGCTGTTTCTCGCGCCCGTTTTCGCCGTCGAGCCAGACGAGCACATCGCGCGCGGTGCCCTGCCAGGCTGTCTGCGTGATGGCCACGATGGTGCCGTCGGGCAGGCGTGCAAAATCACTGACGAAGCCGTCTTCAAAGCGGTACTCGCGGTAAATATGGCCGAGGGCGTCCATCTCCCAGATGGCTGTGCCGCTGTATGGCGGCGCGAGCTGCAGTGGTGCGCCGCAGAGAAAATGGCCATTTTCGAGAAAGGTCAGTCGATGGTTGAGCGGCAGGGTCAGCGTCCAGCAGAGATCGCCGAGTGCATTCACGGCCACCGGCTGGCCTGCGCCATCGGCAGGCAGCGCGTAGAGAAGCGTATTCTCCGGCGCAGCGCCTTCCATCGCCACAAGCATCGGAGCTTCCACCTCTGCTTGCGGCAGCGCGAGCTGCACGCGCGTGCCCTCTGTCCCCACTGCTGCAAAGCTGCAGGCTGCGCCATTCACGAGCGCAGGCACGATGATGCGATGGATGGTCGTTTTTGGCGTGTCGTAACGCAGATAGATGCGTCCCTGCGCGTCGCTGAGCTGTACGCTGAACACCTCTGCCTGCGCCGTAGCAAAGCAAACGAGCGCAGAGAGCGGCGCAACGCCATAGGGATCGCGCACGACGACTGGCGCATCCGGCGTGCCAGGCTTTTCCGCGAGACGCGCTTCAAGCGCCTCGGTCAGCACGCGCTGTTCTGCGATGATTCCCGGGATGCGTTTCATGATTTGCCTCCTCGCGATACGATCAGTGCCATCACGGCGTTGTTGAGATCCTTCATCGTCGCCTGGATCGTTTCAACAGAGATCGGCGCTTTGCCGACGTGGGCGAGCAGATCCTCTGCTGCCTGTTTTTTGCTGGTGAAGGTCAGCCAGAGCAGCGGGTCGTAGTCCTTTTCCACGAAATCGCCTGCCAGCGCCAGCATCTGCTGCAGGCTCACAAGCTGAGTCATCATCTCGTGCTCTTCGGCGACGTCGCCGATCAGCTTCTGCACCTTCCAGCTGCGATTTTTTTCGGTGACCATGCATTTGTGGCCGATGCGCACCTTGTTTTGACGCAACTGCGCCAGGAACGGATCGACCTCGAGATCGTCGATATCCATCAGCAGAAATGGCTCGCCCTCCTGCTGGGTCAGGGGTTCGAATCCCCTTATCTCCATCGGTGCAAGCTCTTCCAGACATTGCGCCACCGTTTTTTCAAGATCCCGCTCGCCGATCTGGCAAAGGCCTTCGCCCACACGATCGACGACAGAAATAAACGCGTTCTGATCCGACGCGGATAAACATTCAAGATTATAAATGTAAAGCATGTGATCGCCTCCTTGCGGTCATTTTACCATAAAGAAACGCGACGCCACAAGAAAATGACGTCGCGTTTTTGATCTGTGCATTAATTGTCGGCTGCGAAAAGTCCAATCAGGCGCAGAATGTACAGGAAGAGGTTGATCCAGTCGAGGAAGAGATTGAGCACCATCCTTGGCACATCGTCTTCCGTGAGATAGCCGCTCTTCATGACCTGGATGTCGTAGAGGACATAGCCGCTGAAAACGAAGATCCCGCCGGCGCAGATCGCCGTCTGCAGAATCGTCGCCTGCACAAAGAGGCCGACGATCGACGCAAGAATCAGGATCAGCAGCGCGCCAAAAAGGATCGAGCCGATGTTCAGGAAATTGCGCTCTGTGCGTTTTGCATAAGTCGCCAGCCCAAAGAAGAGCACAAAGGTAATGGCGACAGCACCGAGCACCAGCTTTGCGCCGATGGCCTGTGTGTAGGCCATGACGATCGGATAAAGGCCGACGCCTTCCAGCGCTGCGAAAACATAGACAAATTTCATCGAAATGTAGCTGCCTTCGCCCTCACGCTGGCGCCAGCGCACAAACATGGCGACCAACAGCATGACCACGCAGACGATTGGCATCATGATCGCTACGGCTGGCGGCACAAACATCGCGCCGACGATCATGCCGATGGTCATAATCAGCAGGCTGATCGAGAATTTTGACATGACCTGGCCGACAATGTCAACGCCACGGCCAACATCAATGATAGAATTGTTCACTTTATTTTCCTCCTAGTTGGAAATCGAACGAAATAGGTACTGTGTTCAGTATAGCGTATTAATCCCGATAAGGGAAGAGGAAATTAGCATTCTCTAAAATTTCTTGACAAAATTCAGCTCACCGCATTGAGCAGTGTCTGTTTAAGTTGATCCTCAATACCGGCAAGCTCACGTTCAGCGTCCAGCCGTGCTTCACGCCCCTGACGCTGAATCTTGATGGTTTCCTCGATGGTCGTGATGAGATCGCTGTTGACTTTTTTGAGCGTCTCAAGATCGACAACGCCGCGCTCCGATTCTCGCGCCACGTCCACGCTGTTTTGTCTGAGCAGCTCGGCGTTTTTCGTAAGCAGCTCGTTGGTAGCATCGGTGACGCTGCGTTGCAGCTCGAGCACATTTTTCTGACGCTCGAGGCCGAGAGCAATGACAATCTGGCTTTTCCACAGTGGGATGGTGCTGAGGATGGCGGTCTGAATTTTGTCGACGAGGACTTTGTCGTTATTCTGGATGAGCCGGATCTGTGGCGCTGTCTGGATAGCGATGGTCTTACTGAGCTTGAGATCATGCACTTTTTTCTCGAAGCGATTCACTGTGTCTTCAAAATCACGCACCACCTGTGCGCTCATGGCGTCGCCTTTGGCCTGTGCCTCTGCGCGCAGCGCCGGAATGGTCTGATCGCGTAGCTCGGCGAGTTTTTCTTCACCGGCAACAATGTAGACTTGCAGATCCCTGAAATATTCCAGATTCTTTTCGAAGAGTCCGTCGAAAACGGTGATATCCTTGAGCATCGCCATCCGCGCCTGTTCCAGCTCGTGCTCGATCTGGTCGATCTGCACCTCGAGTTTTTCATAACGCTGGATAAATTTTTTCAGAGCTCGGGCGGCGTTGTTAATGAAGGGGATCTTATCGAGGAAGCCGTCGTCCAACTCGTCGACGCCCACTTCCTTAACCTTGATCACAAGATCGCTCATGAGTTCGCCAACATAACCGCTGTCCTTATTGCGCACTTTCGTGAGGATCTGCTCAGAAAATCCTGCGATGTCGCGCTGCGCACCGACGCCATAAACGATAGCGGTCTGTGTGTCCATGAGATTGATGCTGTCCCTGATCTGTTCAACACGAGAGCGCTGTTCCGGCGACAGCGTCTCTACCTGAGTGCGCACTGTTTCCAGAGACGCTGCTGTCGGTGGCTGCGGCGCTGCAGTTCCGTTAGCCTGCAGCAATGTTTCCAATGTAATCTCATTTGCCATGGTTGGTCATCCTTTCTTTATGAAAGTGCTTCAACGATTCGTTCCATCGTCGCCGCATCCGGCATCGGCGCAACCGTTGTGATCTCGTCAGCCAGTCCGTCGACGCCAAAATCAATTTCTGTCGGTTTATCGTAGACACCTGTGCGGAAACCATGCTTTTCCCATGCGAGACGCTGCACATCCTCGTCGAGCAACGCATCGATGCCGGCGGTGCCCGCTTCATCGAGGGCAATGTAGACGTGGCTCGACCAGACGGTCGGCGTCGGATAAAGCATGACGATGTCAGCTTTCACCTGTTCCCAGGTATCAGGATTCGCCACTGCAAATTCAAGCAGCTGATTTTCGTAGCCAGCAATGATCGGCTTTGCTCCCATGCCGGTCTTGAGAAATTGTTCAAACAGATCCGAGGACGAGCTCTCCATATAGCCAAGGCGCTGGAAGATCGTCTCGAGCCGCGGCAGAATCTCACTGAGATTGCTCTCATCAGCGACGCCACCGCAGAGCGTGTTGGCGAGCAGCCCCGCAAACATATTGCCGGAATTAGATTTCGTCGGATCGGTGGTATTCACCGCCACGCTCCCATAAAGCTGTGACAGGCCGATGTCGACCCAGGTTTTTCCTTCTTCAATGACCGCGGCCAACTTGGCCATATCCACACTGTAAACACCGTCATTCTGGCTCGCAATGCCCTGGCTGACGAGTGCTTCTGCGACAGCATTGCGGGTGTAAAGCACGATTGGCGTATTGAAAATGATCTCGCTTTTTTCCGATGCACCGTTCTGGTCCTCATAGATCTCCAGCGCTGTCTGATTAGACGGGAAGAGAAAATTCCGATCGCCTGCATCTTCTGTGACCATATCGATGGAGCCAGCTTTGGCATAATCCATCGAGAGACGATAGCGCTCGTGCAAGATCTCCTGCACTTCCTCGTCTTCGAGGAGGCCGATCTTTTCGCCGCCGACAAAACCGCTGATCTCTGTCACCTGCCAGCTCTGTGTGACACCAACATAGGCCACGGCAACGATCGCCACAGCAACAAGTATCAACAGACCAATAAGTTTTGTTTTCATTTTCCACCCTCCATTTCCAAGGTGCTCTTGAGCAGCGCCAAATCTGCCTCGACATCCATCAACTCCCCTTCCATGAGATGGGTGAATTGACGCGCAAAGGCATCATTGAGCACTGGCAGTGCCTGTGCGGTTTTGGCGAGGATTTCCGCCACTTCACCGGTGCGCAGGCCAGTCTCCGAAAGCTCCACATATCGATCAAGGAGCTTCGCCGTCGTGTCCAGATAATACGTCAGAAAACGGCGCGCCAGACGGATTTTCTGCGGATTTTCTTCGAGATAATCACAGATGCGCGTGCCTGTTGTATAGAGCGCCTGCGCCTACTCGCGCACCTGTGGCTCTAAGATGCGTTTTGTCGCGGAGCGGATCGACGTCAGATCATTGTCGGCTTCATCGAGCAGATCTGCCAGCGCTTCGCCGCCCGGCATCTTTGCCACATCGATGCCAGCGATCTTACGACTTGGTTTCAAGAACAGCGTCAGCCCGATATAGAGCCCGATCGCCAACAACAGGCTAATCACCAGACTCCAGTGTAGAAACACATAGAGCCCCACAAATACGACGGCAGCCACCGCCGTCGCCACAAACATACGTGCAACGTCTTTCATCAGTTGTATCCTTTCACACTGCGGAACGCTTCCGTGAGATTTTCGCGTCCGTCAAAGACGCGAGCATTCGTGTAATCCGCCAGCTCTTCCAACTGCTCCGGATCGGCATCACCGAACATGATCGAGAACACCGGCACGCGTACACCTGTTACCTCTGCGACATGCTCATACGTTTCCTGGAATTCTGAAAAATATCCGCCGCTGACGCCATCCGAAAGCAGAATGATCGCCGGTGTATAATTGCTGAGCTCAAAGCCCACGAGCATCTCCAAGCCGTGCGCGGCCGCCTGATACATATCCGTTCCACCGCCAGTCGATTCTTCCGCGACGATGTCATAGAGATTCTCAAGCTCTGAACCGTTACCTTCAGCATAATGTTCACCAAGGATCGTGTCGTCGAACGGAATGAGGATGTTAACCTCATTTTCCGATGCCTGCAGATAATTTTTGCGCGCATTCTCCTGGATCAGCAGCTGCTCCATCGCTGCCACAAGCTGTTCGTTGCCTGTTCCCGACATACTGCCGGAATAATCGAGACAATACACATTGAGCGATGGCTTTTTGAAATCGGTCTGGTAAAGATCTAGCGCTTCAAAGAGCACGTCAGACGCCGGCATTTTGATCGGTGAAAGCACGCGATCCGGCTGCAGGCCCCAATCAGCGCGGAAAACACTCTTGTTCTCCTCACTCACGCCAACGAAGCTGCTACGGCGTCCCGTCTGCTGGATCTGATCCTGCACTGCATCAGAGAGCAGATACTCCTGCAGCGCAAGGAACGCTTCTTCTTTTTCATCGTCGCCGCCATCCACATAACCCAGCGGTGAATCAGCGAGCGAAAGGCCATCGTATGGATAAACCGTGTAGAGCGTTTCTTCGCCGCGCGCTTCCAGTTCTTCATTGGCTGCGATGATCAGACATTCGTAATTGACCATCGCATCAAAATCTCCTTCAAGGAACATGTCCTTGAGCCAGTCCGAGCTGCCCGAGGAACGGTCCACACCGGCGAGCAGCTCGCGCACCTGCGTCTGCAGCGCCTCATCCTGCAGATCTTCCTCAGAGATGACCTCCGGATTTTCCAGCAAGGCGTAAAGAAAACCAATATAGGCGCTGGCGCCCGAATTCGATTGCGTGGCACTGGTCATGCAGAAACGCAGCTTGTTATCTTCGATGGCTGTGAGCAGATCCTGCACCGACACGTCACGACCGACAAATCCCAGCTCCTCAGCGAGGCTCTGACGAATACCGAAGACCACCGGCGTGATGGAGATCGATTCTGTATGCTTGATCACATGGTTCTCATCCCCGGCGTTGAGCCAGAGACTGCTCGCCGGCCAGACAGCGTCGACCGGTATCTCTTCGTCGCCGAGCATACGCATGATATCGAGTGAACCCATATAGCTCATTTCGATGGTCACATCGTTGTCATTAGCGTAAGTTTCGAGGATCGGCTCCAGCTCCTGATTTTCCGAGCCCGACACGATCTTCAACACCGTGCCGCCATCACCGAAAACAGCGTCCGGCTCACCGATCTGCACCGCGGCGTCGTCACCCGACGTCGTCTCGCTATCACTGGAAACCGCAGCGCTGTCACTCGACGAGGTTGATTCATTGCCGCCAGAGCCACCAGAACCGCAGCCCACAAAACTTCCCAGCATCATCACTGTAACGAGCAAAATCACCAATAAGCGCTTGCCCCATCTCATCATGATCGCCTCCATTCATTGTCGGATGATACAATTCTACTTATTTTAATGATAGACAATGCTCCCTGCACATACAAGCAAGGGGAGGTTAAGCCAATGTTAAATCTGCGCAAGATAAAAGCCCCAACGCACAGGCGTCAGGGCTGGTGGTCAATCGTCGCGGATCATTTCCGGCGGAATGAGCTCCGTCGGGAAAAGCACCTCAGAATGGTTGTCCCAGATCAGCTCGTGGCTGCACAATTTGCAGCTGTTGCGGTCGTAGGTATCCTTGTAGATTTTCGAAATGCGATAGAATTTGTCGCCTTCCCTGCGAAAATGATGGTCCTCTTCGCTAAGCGCATACGTCCACGAAAATGCGCGCTCGCTGCGCAGCTCGCCGTAAAGCTGGCCGTTTGCGACCCAGACGCAGAGCTGCACATTCTGATCGCTCGTATTTTTGAATCGATAATCGACGTAATTATAGAAAATCGACGTGCCGGCTGCCAGTGGCTTGCGATGATCCACATCACAGGCGAGCGCATCGGAGTGCTTGTGAAACTCCGTCACTGCCAGCGGACTGTGGAGAACGAGAAGATTGATGGTGTTTGCCAGATTGCAGAGTCCGCCGCCAAGTCCTGGAATGATCGCGTTTTTCTCAATGACGCGTCCGGCCTTGTAGCCTTTCTTTTCGGTGACATTGCCGACGAGCCGCCAGAAGGAAAACGTTTCACCGGGACGAATGACGAGTCCGTCGAGTTTTTCACAGGCAAGACGGATGTTCACTGCTTTGTTTTCCTGCAGCACAGGATCGATGCCGGGACCGGTTTTGATGACCTTGGAATGGTGCTCGGAAACAATATTCGGCAAGCGCTCGCTGTGCAATTCTGTAGCGAATGCTTCATGGCTCATCAAGTCCTGCAGATGGCGGCGCAGGGTTTCTTTCTGCGTGGCGATTTTATAAAACAATGGATTGATGTCGCTGAAATGGCGGCGTGCTTTCGGGGCAGTCGCCGTCTTTTTCTGGATGCCGCCCAGTCGCTGCGTATAGCGACGGCGCAAGCGCCAGGTCAGAAGCACAGCCTGCTCCGCGCGGCGACGCTTGCCGAGCTTTTTCAGCCCCGGCAGACGAATGAAGCGCACAAGGATGCTCGCCATGCCCACGCGATTTGCACCAAAAACGTCGGTGAAAACCTGGTCGCCGATAACAATACACTGATTTTTGTCAAGCTCCATGATCTCCGCCGCTTTGAGATAGCCCCATGGCTTTGGCTTTTCAGCGTCGTGGATATAGTAGCTCGTAATGTTCTGCATGAAACGGTTGATGCGCTTCTCCTCATTATTAGAAAGAAGCAGCGTTTTGAAACCAATGGCCTGGATCTCGCGGAAAAGCGCATCGATCTCCGGTGTTGAATCGTCGCCGTGGTGGACTAGCGTGTTGTCAATGTCAAAGAGCAGCCCGCGATAGCCCATCTGCCAGAGCTTTTCATAATCGATGGCAAACACGCTCTCAGCATATTCGTAAGGATAGAATTGTTTCAGCATACGCCCGCTCCTTTCATATAATCGCAGACCTTGTCGATCTGCTCACAGAACGTGCCGCCAAAGCAGCCGTCAAAAAATGCGCTGCCAATCGTGAACGCCCACGGCGCTGCTTCCTTCACTTCATCCAGCCGCGCATAGCTGTTGATGCTGCCAGCCAGACAAACCGGCGCATCCAACGCAGCGACAAATTCGCGATTGAGCGCAGCCGCATCGCCTGTGTAGCGATAGCCGAGCAGGTCGATGCCATACACGCCCTCAGCGAGATAACGCTCTGCCTCGGCGACCATGCCCGCAAGCGTGCCGGTGAGCACCGATGGACGACCGACAATCTCGCCGACGAACGGCATATAGCGAATGCCGTGATCGCGACAAAATGCGTTCACCGCGTCAGAAAACACCGTGCCCATGAGCACATCGCAGCCACATTCCGCTGCCATCTGCGCACCGGCGAGGCATTCTCGCTCTGTGTATTCGACAACCTCAAGAAAGGTCGTCTTGCCGGCATCCTTCATGCTGCGATAAAGCGTCTTCATTTGTTCCAACGGCAGCGGCGCCTCCTTGAAACCCCAGAATTTCGCCTTGCTGTCCTTGCAGCGCGCAAAAATCTCTGCCGCATCCAGAACGGTATGGTCATTGTATGTCAGCATCACAATGAGCTGTGGTGGCTGCATCATGTGTATCCCCCCAATGGTATTCTAGTTCTGTCGTTGTAAATTACAATTTTCTACAATTATATCATACTGCGCTGGAATTATAAAACAATTCGCAGATATATTTCGCAGCAAATTTGACACAAAAAGCCATGCTCCATCCTCGAAACGATGAAGCATGGCTCAGGATCATTGCAGCGACGCAACGAGCTGCCAGGCAGCAGTGGCGTTGTTGCTGATCAATGCGACGAGGTCTTCGCCGATCGTAAAGGTGACAAAGCCAGGATCCTCTTCCACAGCATGGGTGACCTGCGCTTCTGTCAGCGTTGAAATATCACCCAGAGAACCATCTGCGAGCATGGCATCTGTTTCTGTGTAAACGCTCCACTGGATGCGCAGCCAGCCTTCTTCGAAGGTGACGCCGCCATTTGCAACGGCTTCTTCTGTCGTTCCTGTCATGTACATGCCGTAAAACGAGATCGGCGTGCCATCGCTGAACGTCACCGTATTATCATAGCAAACATAGCCCAGCGCCTCAAAATCAGGAATGCGCCTGGAAAAAGCATCAGGATATTCTGCCAACGTGCTCGTCGTGATCTCAGCACCGCGGTCGATCGCAAAACGCTCGAGATCGATCGGATGCGCCCAGAACCAGTCGAGCAGATCGACGACGTCCTCGAAGCTGTCGTTCCAGGAGCCGATGATCTGGTACCAGACGCCGTCTTTCTCAAATGTCAGCGATTTTTCGCTGTCGGCCCGCCCCGTCGCAGTGATCGTCACACCATCGCGCTCCGTCTCCGTGTACCGTTCTTTGATCTGCACGCCATTCTCATCCAGATCGATGGCGACGCCGCACTCTGGCAATCGCATTTCCTCTGGCCCAGCGAGCACAGTGAGGTCGCTGTAATCTTCTGTACCGTCGCCGCGCGCCGCAAAGGCAAGCCGCACACCGTAGAGACTGCCATCCTCATTGTAATAACCTTCGCCGTAGAAATCCGCATGATCAGCGAGCTCCGGCAGCACGCCTTCTTCAACGAGCGCATCTCGCTGTTCGTTAAAACTGCGCGTCTCTGCATACGGCATCTGATCTTCCGAAAGCGCTGCAGCACCGCTGCTCATTCCCTGTCCATCGTCCTCGCTGGTCCCCTCATTATCGCGGAAATATTCCTCAGCAGTGAGCGATTCGTTTTTCTCCAACTGCGGCGGAGAGAGCACAACGCCAAACGCCACAACAGCACACAGAGCAGCCGCTGCGAGCGTCCATTTTATCCAGCTACGTCTTTTTCGCGCAGGCTCCTTATCCGCCGCTTCGATGTACGCCGGATCGATCTCACCAAAGCGCTCCAACAATTCCTCACCTTTCATAGCAGGATCCCTTCCTTTTCCAGATAATCGCGCAGGGCGTTGCGTGTGCGATGCAGCGTCGTCTTCACCTTGCTTTCGCTGATGCCATAGCGCGCTGCGATCTGCGCCACACTGTCGAGATACCAGTAGCGCCGCACAAAAATGTTGCGCTTTTCATCGTCGAGCGTCGCCAGAAAATCGTTCAGCGTCCGCACCAGCTCCCGCGCATCCAGCTGGCAAGCCGTATCATCCGGCGCCGGAATGCACGCCTCCATTTCTACGCTCAGCTGTGCAACGTGCGCCTGCCGCTTCAAGCGTTTCTGGTCGCGACAGCAATTGAGCGCGAAATGTCGCGTGATCCGCGCCAGAAACGCGTAGAGATAGCTGCGCGGCTCATGCGGCGGGATCGCGTTCCACGCCGCCAGATACGTGTCGTTTTCACACTCCGCCGCCACCATCCGGTCGCCAACAATGTGCTGCGCCAACGCCTGCAGACGACCGCCATATTTTTCCGACGTGCGCGCGATCGCCATCTCGTCCCGCAAGAGAAAAAGTTCCACGATCCGTTCGTCTTCCATCTCGACGCCCCCTTTCAATAGCCTCCTTCACCCTTATAAGCACCGTTTCAGGAGAAACGTTACATATTTTTATCTTATCACAACCACAAAAACGGCGCTGCTCATTTCTGAACAGCGCCGTCTGGCATTTTATTCTGCTGCTTCGGCGTTATCTGCGTCTGCGTTTTCTTCTGTCTCGATACCGCTTGGCACATAGGCGCCGCCTTTGGCGGTATAAAGCTGGCTGACGTAGCTGCCGAGGTAGGCTGCGTTGACGTCAGAGCCACCGCGGTTTTCGACAAAGTTGACCTGGATGCAGGCGGTCCAGTGTGGATCGTCAAGGTCGCCGCCGCAGATCCAGCCGAGGTTGGTGGAGCCGTCGACGCCGATCTCGGCGGTGCCGGTCTTTGCGTAAACGTTCGCGCCGACATCAGACGCATCGGCGGATGGATGCTGCACGGTGACGGCATCACGCAGGGCGTTCTTGATGAAGTCGATGTTTTCCTGGCTGGTGCCGGTGTCGATCCAGACTTCCGGTTCTTCGTCGAGGGTATAGCAAGGCTTCATGATCTTGCCGGCATTTTCCAGGCAAGCATAGGTCAGCGCCTGCTGCAGCGGTGTGGTCATAACCTGGTACTGACCATAGGCAGAATCGGCGAGGCCGGTTTCGTGGCCGTCGGCAACGACGCCTTCAGATGTGATCTGGCTGGTGTCGACTTTATACGCGCCTGGCACTTCCTGGCCGTAGCCGAGGGATTTCATGCCGTTGTTGAAGGTGTCATAGCCCATGTCGAGGGCGCAGCGCGCGAAGTAGATGTTGTCCGAATAAACGAGGGCATCGTGCAGGTTGATCCAGCCGCCAATCGGCACAACGCGATGCACGGTGTAGCTGCCCCAGCCGCCTGGAGGCGCCCAGTCTTCGCCGTAGATCTCATAGCCATGCTCCAGCGTCATGCTGCCGCTGTTCAGACCGATGAGGGTGGTGAGAAGCTTCTGGGTGGAGCCTGGGGTGTTTTTCTGAGCGAAAAGTCCGTTGCCTGGCGTGGTTCCTGCTTCAACAGCTGCGGCGTAATCTTCGGCGGTCATATTCTCATCCAGCCACATGGTTGGATCGTAGGAAGATCCTTCGGCCATGACGAGCACCTGACCATTGGATGGCTCAACGACGACGGCTGCAGCTGTTTCACCGCTGATCGTGTCGGCGGCAAGCTGCTGCGCTTCCAGATCGATGGTCGTGGTGATGTCTTCACCGTCGGCTGGCTCGGTCTGGATCAGCACGTCATCCGGCTTGTCGCTGAGGGTAACGGTCATGCCAGCAGTTGCCACGAGGCGGTCCTGATAGGCCTGTTCAAAGCCGCTACGGCCAACTTCTGTGCCGACGGACACATCGCCGACGGTGCCGGCTTCGATCTCAGCGGCGGTCGCTGCGCGCACATAGCCCACGCAGGAGGACGCGATCGCTGCCTGTGGATACTGGCGCACGCCGTTTTCGTCATCCAGAGCGAGGACTTCGCCATCACGGGCGTAGATGGTGCCGCGTTTGCCCTGGGTGATCTGGACATTGAGGGTGTTGTCGTTGGTCAGACCGCTGAGCACAACCTCCGGCGTCCAGGCCAGCTGCATGTTTTCGTCGCTGCCGCTGAACACGAGCTGCGCTGGCAGCTCTGCCTCCCAGCCATTGCCGGCGACGACGACGGTGGCGTCAAAAACGCTCTTGCCGTCTGTGGAGGCCTCCTTGTTGCGCTTGATGTCGGTGTAATCAACGCTGTCCACAGCGAGCGTGTCGTAAACGGCGCTCATGCGCTCAGCCACGACTTCCTGCGTCACACTCTGCTTTGTGGCGTCGTCGCAGAGCGCGTAAACCTGCGCGGCGTCCATGGTTTCCAGGGCGGTTTCCACTTCTGTGAGGCGTTCCTTCGCCTCCTGGCTCTCGCAGCCGGAAAAAAGGCTTGCGGCTGCAAGGGTTAAGAGAAATACGAATCCTAATTTTTTCATATTATCATCCTACAATTTTCACAAAGAACGATCAGAGTCCCAGATTTTTTTCAACGATATCCATAACGACGGCGCGTTTCACTTCGTCGGCCTTATCGGCATCAAAGAGCGCTTCCACAAGCGCAAGGGCAAAATAGCCAGCTGCACCGGCGCCGCGGGAGGTGATGACCTTGCCGTCGATGACGACGGTATCTTCGCTGAAACTGCCGATATTTTCGAGCTTGCCTTCCCAACCAGGGAAGCAGGTTGTACATTTGCCGACGAGCACACCGGCGTGGTCGAGCACAGAAGGTCCGGCGCAGAGAGAAGTCACCCACGCGCCCTGATCGGCCATGGCTTTGACAAAGGTGAGCACTTTTTCGTTGGCGATGAGATTTGGCACGCCTGGCAGACCGCCTGGCACAACGACCATCGCATAATCCTCCGGACGAATGTCGTCGAGGAAGGAATCTGCCTGCACGAGCACCTGATGCGCACTTGGCACGGTGATCTCGCTGGTGGTGCTGATGATATCGACGGTCGCACCGGCACGACGCAGATAATCGACTGGCGACAGCGCTTCGACCTCTTCATATCCTGGGGCCAATAACACACATACACGTTGTTCCATAAATAATCACTCCTATTACAATGACTTTCCATGTGTTATACTATGAACTACAGACTATTATAGCAAAAAACAGCGGCATTGCCATTGCAAAAACGCAAATCACCGAGGGTTTTATACGCTGCACAATGACTGTCCGCCGCTGTGTGTCAAATTCAAAGGAGGTTTTCGCATGGCGCTTATGGAGATCACAATCATTCCAATGGGCACCGGCACCACTAGCTGCAGCCCATACATCGCCCGTGTGCTCGACATCGCCAAAGCAGATCCCAAAGTCAGCTACGCGCTCAATCCCATGGGCACGACGCTGGAGGGTGAGCTCGGCGATCTCTACCATTGTCTGCAGAATATGCAGGAGGCGCTCTTCGACGACGGCATCCAGCGTGTCTACACTGTCTGCAAGATCGACGACCGCCGCGACAAGTATCAGAACATGGACCAACGCATTCGATCAGTGAAGGAGAAACAACATGACTAACGGAAAACTCAACGTATTACTCGCCACCGCACTCGACAAGGCTGCCGACGACCGCGCCCTCGCCAGCCGCATCATGAAACGCTTCGCCCTCGCACAGGCGCTGGCTGTTGAAGAGCAGCTCTCCGAGGATGACACGCGCATCGTCGCCGCTGCTGCCGCGCTCTACGAATTCAACGACGAAAGTGTGAACCCTGCCGACGACGGCAAGGAATTTTCGCCGATCGTGATCAGCGGCTTTATCAAAGAACTGCTCGACGATCTTTACGTCCCAGTCTTTGAAGCCTCTGCTGTCGGCTCTCTCGTCGCCATGCAGAAGCATGGGCTGTCCATCGAAAACGACCTGCACCGTCTGCTCGTCGACGTGAATCTCCTCGTCACCCTTGACGAAGAAAACGCCGACGCTGCCCGCGTGAAGGAAGCGGCAGAATCCCTCACCCACGCTTCTGCCAAACGCCGTCTGGCGCTGATGTTCGGCCTGGAAGGCGCTGAATAAACTCCCCATAGAAAAGCAAAAACCGCACGCGCGATCCGCTGGATACGCTGGTGCGGTTCATTTTTTGTCGATTATTTCTGCACGTCTGCAGACCCCTCGACACCATAATCGGTGACATCGTCGTAATTGTTGAGCGCGAGAACTTTTTGCGCGAGAATCTTTGAAGCCAGCGACAGCGCTGCCATGCTTGTGCCAAGAATGGTCAGCGGCATTTCTGCAAACGTCGTCTGCTCCACAGCTTTGCCCTGTGCAACATCTGCCACATAAGCAAGGCTCAGCTCGATCTGCTCACAGAAGCGGTCGTACGCTTTCTGGAAATCATGATCGCACAGCTCCAGCTGCAGATAGACACCCTTTTGGATATCTGTCAGCGGCAGTACTTGCTTGAACAGCGCATAGACCATCAGGCAGGCGATGTGTTCGCGATGATAGCGTTTTTTCTCCGGCTTTGGGATGAAATGCTGCTTCACATAGTTGTTGATCATCGCAGAAGTCAGCATACGGTCTTCTTTTTTTCCTTTCTGCGACTGTCCATTTGGATCAGCCAAAAGGAACGCCAGGGTGTCGTTGATGTAAGCGACGACCTGGTCCATATACAGATTCAGCGATGGCAGCTCCTCCCAGCGCGGGAGACGAATTTCGGCAAGCTCTTTTGCCCAATCATTTAATTCCTGGGAATAGTCAATCATGAGACCCCCTCCTTCTATACTATAGTATATAGGACTGTTGTAAAATGTGCAAATCATTTTTACAATTCTTGAAAATAATCACACAAAAAGAGGCCGCCGAAGCAGCCTCAAGAAGGTAAACAGCAAATTTATTTTTTCAGCTTCAGCGGAAAGCGCACGATGAAGGTCGTTCCTTTGCCAAGCTTGCTCTTGACCTTGATGGTCGCGTTGTGCCAGATGGCGGCGTGCTTGACGATGGAAAGTCCCAGCCCTGTACCGCCGCTGGCGCGGGAATGGCTCTTGTCGACGCGGTAGAAGCGTTCGAAAATGCGCTCCTGCTGATCCTCGGAAATACCGACGCCGGTGTCCTTGACTTTAACGACAGCAGCATCCTTGGTCTTTTTCACGCTTACAGAGATCGCGCCATCGTCGACGTTGTACTTGATGGCGTTGTCGCAGAGATTGTAGATCATCTCATAGAGCAGCGTCTTCACACCTTTGATCGTGACGTGGATCCCGCTGAGATCCATGACGATGCCGCGAGACGCCGCTTTGTTTCCGAGCTGCTCGATGACGGTCTGGGCGATCTCGTAGAGATCCACTTTATCCACTGGCAGCGCGTCTGCTTCTTCGTCGAGGCGCGAGATCTTGATGATGTTTTCGATCAGCGAAACCATGTGCTGGGCTTCGTCGTAGATCTGCTTGAGGAAGCGCGGCTTGTCCTCTTCCTTGACGATGCCGGAAAGCATCAGCTCGGCGCAGCCGGAAATGCTGTGCAGCGGCGTTTTGAGCTCGTGGGAAACGTTGGCGCTGAATTCGCGGCGCAGCTGCTCGGCCTCCACCTTTTCGGTGACGTCGACATAGAAAAGCACGGCGCCGTGGATGCCTTCGTCGGATTCGACGGGGCTGGCGTGGATCTCGTAGCTGCGAGAATTGATGATGATGGTGGCGCTGGAGGTTTTTCCGTCGTAGGCCTTGTCAAGGAGGCTATCGACGACGGAATTGCGGCTGGTGATGATTTCTTCCCCTGCGGCAAGATCGTCCTCCTCGACCATGGCCTTCATGAGATTGCGCCCGCTGCGGTTGATGAGCAGGATGCGCCCGCTCTGGTTCAGCAGCACGAGCCCTTCACGCATGTTATCGATGACAGTCTGGAATTCGTTGCGCTGCTGCCCGAGCTGCACGCGCTGATCGGCGATCTCCCGATGCTGCTGCTCAATGCGCGAAAGCAGCGGCACGAGCTCGTCGTAAGCCTCGCCAGCCAGTGGATGATCGAGATCGAGGGTGTTCAGCGGCTCGACGAGCGCACGCGAAAGCTTACGCGCCACAAACCAGGCCAAAAGCGAAATGCAGAGGATGAGCAGAACAGATGGCACGGCGAGCATCCAGGCTACGCCACCGACTGAAATATCGTTGGTGGCGATGCGCAGCACGCTGCCATCAGAAAGCTCCTCTGCCACATACATGAGACGCGTGGTCATTGTCTCAGACTCACGCTCGATCTCAGAAACGCCGTGTGCCTTCGCGTCTATAAATTCCTGTCGGTCGGCATGGTTTTCCATGCGGCTGATGTTGCTCCGATTATCAAAAAGGACCGCGCCGTCGGCTGCGATCCAAGTAATGCGATAGCTGTTGTTCTCAAGCTGGTTGAGATAGGTGAGGCCTTCGTCGTCGACGGCCTGCGACAGATAATCCAGCTGAGCCATGAGCTGATCTCTTGTATCTTCGTTGATATATCGGTAGGTGACGCCGACCAAAAGGATCAGACTGACCAGCACCGTGATGAGCGCTGTGGCAAAGACGGTCAGAAAGATGCGCTTCTTCACTCACTGACCTCCATACGGTAGCCCACACCGCGCACGGTGTTGATATAGTTGCCGCATGGTCCCAGTTTTTGACGCAAATTTCGAATGTGGACGTCGACGGTTCTGGTCTCGCCATCGTAATCCTGATCCCAGATGCAGGTGAGAAATTGCTGACGGGTAAAGACGCGACCAGGATTGGACATCAGCATATAAAGCATCTCAAATTCCTTATAGGTCAGCTCGACAGGCTCCCCCGACCATCACAACATGGGCGCTCGGATTGAGATAGAGCTGGCCCAGCTGGATCGCCGGCACCTCCTCCTGCGCCGAGCGGCGCATCACAGCGCGCACGCGCGAGACCATCTCCATCATGCCGAATGGCTTCACGAGATAATCGTCGGCACCGCTGTCAAGGCCGATGACCTTGTCGTATTCGCTGCCCTTCGCTGTCGCCATGATCACAGGCACGCGCTGGGTGCTGGACTGGACGCGCAGCTTTTTCAGGATCGAGATCCCATCTTCGTCCGGCAGCATGATATCGAGGATGATGAGGCTTGGGATCTCTTCCTTGAGCGCGGCGTAGAGTGCCGCGCCATCCTCAAGACCTTTGGCCTTGAGACCGGCAGATTCCAGCGTGTACACCATCATGTTACGGATGCCGGATTCGTCTTCAACACAGTAGATCACTGTTCGTTCCCTCCTTCGGAGGCGATCTGAAGTCTCACTTCACAACCTGATTCGTGACGTAATATTCAACCGCCTCAGCGATCTTGACGATATGATCGCCGATACGTTCATAATACTTGTCAACCATCAATAAATCAAGGACATAATCGGTGGCGGCGTTGTCATCGCCAGCATTTTTCAAAAGCTCGGCGAGATTGTTCTTCGTTTTGTGGAAGAATTCGTCGACGGTGTCGTCGTAGGCCATGACATCTCTGGCCAGTCCTACGTCCTTTGTTTCATAAGCATTGAGCACATCGCGCAGCATGCGGCGGGTGGATTTTGCCAGTTCGGCGAAGTATTCGATCTCCACCTTCTTGCCGGCGTTGTCCTTGCGCAGAACGATCTCGCAGATGTCCACAGCCTGGATGCCGACGCGCGCCAGATTGCCGACGATCTTCGAAGCCGTCGCGATCAGGCGATAGTCGCCAGCGACTGGCTGCTGCTGCAGGATCAGCGACGCGCAGAGGGCATCGATGGCGTATTCCTTGTCATCGA
>OLPU01000483.1_pt1 | contig 34541 bp, 34 predicted proteins | sample 1673111 | NCBI WGS metagenome assembly OLPU01 (sample SAMEA3136755, study PRJEB25190) | human gut metagenome | reverse complement strand
CGCCTCGACGCTGACGCTCACGCCCGAAGATCCGGAAACGGCGCACGCCCTGCCCGACGTGCTGCCCGAAGGCGCGATCTGGGTGCTGGCCAGCGCGGACGGCAAGCTTTCGCGCGAACTGGCCGTGGGCAAGACGACGCTGACTTACAACGAAGCGCATGCGCTTTGCCAGGAAGCCGGCGCCGACCCCAATGGCGTTTACATGTATATCAAGGGCGACCGCAAAGACGGCGTCATCCGCGGCCACGACAACACCCTCGTCACCGACCTGCCCGGCATCTATTCCATGTCGCCGTATTCCAGCGAAGAGATCGTCACCCGCCAGTTCCTGCTCAAGGAAAAACCCCGCGGCATCATCAACATCGTCGACGCCACCAACATCGAGCGCAACCTCTATCTGACCATGCAGCTCCTCGAGCTCGGCATCCCCATGGTCGTCGCCCTCAATATGATGGACGAAGTCAACGCCAACGGCGGCACCATCCACGTTAACGCCCTCGAGGAACAGCTCGGCGTGCCCGTCGTGCCAATCTCCGCCGCGAAAAACCAGGGCATCGACGAGCTCATCGACCACGCCATCCACGTCGCAAAATATCAGGAAAAACCACAGCGCGAGGATTTCTGCAAAGACGATGAACACGGCGGCGCCGTGCATCGCTGCATCCACGCCATCATGCATCTCATCGAAGACCACGTAGAACAGGCCGACGTGCCAATCCGCTTCGTCGCCACCAAGCTCATCGAAGGCGACAGCGTCATCGAAGAAGCCCTCCACCTCGACCAGAACGAAAAGGACGCCATCGAGCACATCATCCAGCAGATGGAAACAGAGCGCCACCTCGACCGCGCAGCCGCCATCGCCGACATGCGCTTCGATTTCATCCTCGACGTCTGCAGCGAAACCGTCGTCAAGCCCCACGAAAGCCGCGAGCACGCCCGCAGCCGCAAAGCCGACCAGATCCTCACCGGCAGATGGACAGCCATCCCAACCTTCATCGCCATCATGGGCGCCATCTTTTATCTCACCTTCAACGTCATCGGCGCCTGGCTGCAAGGCCTCCTCGAGACAGCCATCGGCTGGCTCTCCGACCTCGTCGTCGGCTGGATGGAAGGCGCCGGCGTCAACAGGGTCCTCGTCAGCTTCGTGCGCGACGGCATCTTCGGCGGCGTCGGCACCGTGCTTAGCTTCCTGCCAATCATTATCACCTTGTTTTTCTTCCTGTCGCTCCTCGAAGACAGCGGCTACATGGCGCGCGTCGCCTTCGTCATGGACAAGCTCCTGCGCAAGATCGGCCTTTCCGGACGCAGCATCGTGCCCCTCCTCATCGGCTTCGGCTGCTCAGTGCCCGCCATCATGGCCAGCCGCACCCTGCCAAGCGAGCGCGACCGCAAAATGACCATCCTGCTCACACCATTTATGAGCTGCAGCGCCAAAGTGCCCGTCTACGGATTTTTCACCGCCGCCTTCTTCCCAGATAACGGCGGCCTCGTCATGACCCTGCTCTATTTCGTCGGCATCCTCGTCGGCATCCTCGTCGCCCTCCTCTTCCGTAAGACCCTCTTCGCCGGCGACGCCGTGCCATTCGTCATGGAGCTGCCAAATTATCGCATGCCATCCGCCAAAAGCGTCGGCATGCTCCTCTGGGATAAATCCCGCGACTTCATCCAGCGCGCCTTCACCGTCATCTTCGTCGCCACCCTCGTCATCTGGTTCCTCAATCAGTTCACCCTCACCCTCAACGTCGCCACCGATCCCGCCGATAGCATGCTCGCCGCAGTAGCCGGTGTCATCGCGCCCGTCTTCGGACCAATGGGCTTTGGCGACTGGCGCATCACCGCCGCCCTCATCAGCGGCTTCATGGCCAAGGAAAGCGTCGTCGCCACCTTGCTCGTGCTCTTCGGAAGCGAAGCCGCCGTGCAGGCCGTGCTCACACCGCTGACCGCAGCCGCGCTCCTTGTGTTCTGCCTGCTCTACACCCCATGCGCCGCCGCCGTCAGCGCCGTGCGCCGCGAGCTCGGCACAAAATGGATGTGCTACGTCATCGTCTTCCAGTGCGTCATCGCCTGGATCTGCGCCTTCATCGCCTATCTCGGCCTTGGGATTGTTTTGTAAAGTCACAAAGGACTGCTACACAAGACGATTTTTCGCTTGTGTGGCAGTCCTTTTTTGTTCCATCGACGTATGGTTATCATGGTGTCTTTTCTGGATTGTGGAGAAATTGCTGAAGCATTTTCAAGAAAATCGTTTCTTCAGCGAGTTGTTTTTTGTTATTGCTTAGCCAGTAGATGACACAATTACAGGAAAAATCTTTTAAACAGAGCGGTTTCAATACATTATTCGGCCTTTGCAGATGACGAGAAATCTCACTGGAGGGTACAAATGTCCAGTGATTGGTTTGGGAAATTAATCGATCAAGGCTTAAAGTATCTCGAATTTCTAGGGGAGGTTTACTAAAGCCCATTTCATTCATTGATTGGATGAGTTGGCCGTCCGTTTCTTTTTGGGCAGTAACGAATGGATACAGAAAAAGGTCACGGATTGAAATTTCGCTGGAAGTAGCTAATGGATGGCTGTCACGCACCAGCACGACCAGGGGTTCGGCGGTTAATTCAACCACATTCAGCTGTTCCATGGCTGGCAAAGTCGACTGATCATCTTCATGAGAATCAGATTTGTTGACTTGCAGCAACGCGAAATCGAGTGTGCCATAGGTCAATTGATGAATGATTTCATGATCGCTTAATTCTTGAAGATTGATTAGCGCTTCGCTGTTATCCAGATTGATTTGTCGGAGCAATCGTAGCAGTAAATTTAGGCAGCGAAGGGTGTTGCTAGCGATGTACAGTTTTTCCGGAAGCTTCTCGGCGTTTTTGGCAATTGAGCGAACGAGAACGATTTCATTTAGAATATCATGCGCTTTTTCTAGAGCGATTTTGCCGACGGGTGTGAATTCTACGCCTTTTTTGCTACGGGTGAGTAGTGTACATTGCAGCTCCTCCTCCAGTGCCTTGATGCTGGCGCTGAGGGCCGGTTGTGAGACGAAGAGGTGTTCAGCTGCTTTCGAAAAAGAATGGTATTGCTCGAGCGCACATAGAACATTTAATTGCTGTAATCTCATGATAGCTGTCCTTTCGTGCTTTGCGCCATCTGCTGGGTGATTCGTTGCATGAAGATATTTTCTTCTACGCTGTTCGCCCCCTGATGCACACAGTAAAGCGTGCTTTGCCAATCCAAGTCACTGATCGTAAGTATTTGCAAAGGATCCTGGTAGAGGCTGAGACTGTTCTTTGCAGCATGATAGGTCTGCCAGGACGCAGCATTGCTTTCAGCGATGAACTGACGCTGGGCGATTAGATTGGTAATGCGCAAAATCGTGTTGCGATAGCCATGGCGCTGTAAAAAAGTCAGTGTTAATGAATCTGTGCTGTCATTGTTGACCAGGCGAGAGGAACGCAGGATGGTTTCCATAGGTGCTTCTCGTATTCCAGCAAGTGGATGATTAGGACCGATCAAGAAACACATTTGGTCATGCATTAGGATGTCAATTTGTAGCGGAAGTCCTAATAAGACATTTTGTAGCAAAGGTTTTTCGATGTCATGAATCTCCATTAAAGCGATTTCCAGCTGATTATTGACCAACGCTTCCATCAGCGACTGATTGCTTTGTAAGATCAGGGAAAATTGTGCTTGCGGATAGGTTTTCAGCAGATCAGAAATAATGGTGGTCAGGAGCAGAGCACCAAACTGGCTGCTGCTGGCTAAGGTGATTTTTCCGGAAAAAGCCTGACTGGCGTAATCATGAAGTTTGTACAGTTCCTGTATTTTGTGCTGGAGAATATCGGCGTGAGGCAAAATCTGATGTGCGGTGGCAGTCAGTTGGTAGCCTTTTTTGTTAGTGACGATGAGCTTGCATTCGAGTTCGTTTTCTAGATGACGGATTGAGGATCGCAGAGTGGATTCAGATTGTTGTAAAGCAGAGGCTGCTTCGCGTATAGAAGAATAATGCTGGAGATCATTTAATAAAAGCAGTTCGTGTAGCAGCAAAAAGATGCGCTCCTTTCCAAATTTCGTGTCGTGGCGCTTTTCTGGAATGCTTTTAGTATAGCAATGATCGCTCGGTGCAACCAGAGGAAATATAATTATTTTCGCGCACATTGCGGGATATCAGGTATTTTACAACTTATGATTTTTATAATAGTATTTTATTGAAAGGACGAGTATCGAAGCCCTTTCCTAAATCAAAAAATGAGGTGTGAGAAATGATCGCTAACATTGACAAAGATAAATGTATTGGTTGCGGCATTTGCGTGGATCGTTGTCCGCTGGATACGTTAAGGATTGGTTCAGATAAAAAAGCATACATTGCCTATCCGGAAGACTGTATGACTTGCTATTTGTGTGAGCGAAATTGTCCGAAAGGAGCAATATTTGTACATCCGTTTAAGGAACTGCTACCAGCGGTTTATCCAGTGTGATTTGAGAAAAGGAAGTGGAAAAAATGAGTGAAATGAAGCACATTGATTCTGACGTTTTGATAATTGGCGCAGGTCCTTCGGGGATGTGGACGGCTAAACATTTAAAAGAGTTAAATCCTGAGTATCGTGTGACCGTTGTCGATAAGGCCGGTGCTGACTGGGGCGGACTGATGTCGATGTCCGAAGGTGATTTCGATGCCGTGACGCCGGAGGAAAACATCGAAGATTGGATGAAAGATCTGGTTTATTACTGGGACGGGCTTTGCGATCAGGAACTGATCGAAACATTGTTTAATGAGTCGTATAACCGCCTCTGTGAGTATGAAAAACTTGGCTGCCCTTATACGAAAAATGAAGACGGATCTTTTAAAGGGATTCCGCAGCGCGGATTGGATCACTTTAAGCTGCGCATCAGCCAGGTGAAAGGCACGGGTGGCGAAAACATGCGCGATAGTTTGAATAAAGAAGCGAAACGTCTGGAGATTTATCGCGTTGGTCGCACGATGATCACTGATCTGATTAAAAAAGATGGTCGCGTCGTCGGTGCTACAGGTTTTAATGTGCGCAGTGGAGAATTTGTTTCTTTTTCTGCCAAAGCCGTTGTCATTGCCTGTGGACGAGGCGGTTGGAAGGCTTCCTACGGCAACAACACGGCGACAGGTGAAGGTCTGGTTCTTGCCTATAAAGCTGGAGCAGCGCTCACAAATATGGAATTTGTCGAGGTCTGGAATGTACCCACCCTTTTTGCTTGGGAAGGTCAGACTGTGTTACTGCCATTGGGCGCTAAGTTCGTAAACGCTCAGGGTGAGGCTTTCATGGATCGTTATTCGCCAGTTCTCAAGGGAAATACCGATCCGCATTATACGACGATGGCCATGGCGATGGAAACGATCGCTGGTCGTGGCCCGATTTATTTTGATACAACAGACATTAAGGAAGAAGATAAGCCTTTCGTACAGCCCGAAGGTGGCTGGCAGCTCTTGAACCACGAAAAATTAAAATCCATTGGTATTGATTTCTTTAGCGGTCGTACAGAATGGCAACCACAAATTCTCACAGATTTTGGTGGAATTGTTGCTGATGCTTACGGACGTACAGCTGTGGACGGCCTCTATGCCGTTGGTCGTTCGCGTTTTTTGGATGCAGGCGTTTATATTGGCGGATTTGATCTCAGCACAACGTCGACGACAGGTTATTTGGCAGCAGAAGGCATCCATGAATATCTGCTTGCAAATCCTGACCTTTCCGCAACAATTGCGCCGGAAATTTTAACGGAGAAGCGCGATATTCATGAAAAAGAGCTTAATCATCCAGGAATCCCAAGTAAACAGGTATTGCGGAAATTACAGGAATTGGTCTTCCCTTATGACGTTTGCATTTTAAAAACTGGAGAAAGCATGGAAAAGGCACTCCAAGAACTTGAACAGATTAAGAAGAATTTCATTCCGCAGATGGGAAGCGTTGATCCTCATGAACTTATGAAGCGAAAAGAAATTGAAGCTATTGCGGTGATGACAGAAATGTATCTTCGCGCTTCTATTGAACGCAAAGAAACGCGAGCAGGTCACTATCGTGTAGAATATCCAACGCGTGATGATGCATGGTTAGGCTGGATTAAGATCTTTCGGGAAGATGGTCGCATGCAGCTAACGTTTGATCGAGTACCAGTGGAAAAATATAAATATCCGATCGAACGCTATTATCAAGACAACTTTGCGTTCGAATCAATCAGCAATAAATGAGGTGAACACTATGACGACGTTAAAAAAGCGAGGAATTATCTTAATAGCACTCGTCGCTCTGTATATTGTGATTGCATGTTTGCCGGCGCCTGAAGGATTATCTCCTGAAGGAAAAAACGCATTGGCCTTGATGCTTTGTGGGACAATTGCTCTGACTACTAATGCGTTACCAATAGAAATGGTTGGATTTTTGCTCGTTGTATTGCAAGCGCCGTTGCATATTGCGTCATTAGAAGACGCGATCGGACGTTTTGCAGATTCAACACTATTCTTTGTTTTGGGTACGATTATGATCTCTGTTGGCTTTAATGCGACTGGCCTGGACCGTCGTATTGTTTTGAAATTAACACAACTCACGAATGCCAATCCTAAGCGTTTATGTATGGTGTTTATGGTAGGCGCTGGTTTATTATCCACCGTCTTCCCGGATCTTATGGTTGTTCTCGTTTTGGCACCTATTGCAGTGCAGATTCTTAAAGAAAATGACTGCACCCCAGGCAATAGTAACTTGGGTAAAAACTTAATGATAGGGATTCCTGTTGCTGCATTGATTGGTGGCGGTGGAACGCCGCTTGGTTCTGTCATGAATGTTTTGGCCCAAGGTATGATTAAGCAATTTTTGGGTGTTGAAATCTCTTTCCTGACCTGGAGCTTGATTGGTCTGCCGATTGTTATTCTCACATTGCCGATCGCCTGTAAAGCCTTAATGATGGTTTATCCAATTGAGCTTGAGGAGCTGCAGGGAATGGATAAGATTCATGAGAGAATGGAAAAACTTGGCGTGATGACCAGACAAGAAAAGATTTTTATTGTTCTCTTTGCCGCTCTTGTTGTTGGTTGTGGCACAACATCTCTTACTGGCTTGGATACGTCTATCATTGCTTGCGGGATTGCAGCTTTGATGATTGCATTAGGCGTTGTGGATTGGAAGACACTCGATACACAGACCAGCTGGAGCATGAACATTGCAATGTTTGGTATTGTTGCACTTGGTATGACGATTTACGCAACGGGTGCTTCTGATTGGATCGCCGGCGGAATCGCCGCACTTCTTGGTGGGCAATCATTCTTATTCGTTGTTATCGCATTAGGGCTTTTTGCCATCATCATCCATCTGCTGGTGCCAGTCAACCAGGCTCTGATTACGATCCTGATTCCTATCGCTATTGGTTTGGCAACAGCGCTTGATGCAAATCCAATCTTCTTAGCGTTGGTTGTTGCCTTCTGCGTACACATTGCTATCCTACTTCCTTTGGACATTGTACCGCTTGTTATTTTCCCATACGGTTATTACAAAATGTATGAGATGATCAAGCCAGGGATTATTATTTCCATTCTTTGGTTTGCAATCGTGTTGGTGGTCTTAAATGTCATTGGCCCACTCGTTGGTGTCGCATAATTTACAGCGTTTTAAATGAAATATAAGAACAGACTTTTGTTTTCAGGACAAAAGTCTGTTCTTATATAAAGGTGAGGTGAAACCGTGAAAAGATATCGCATAAAATCCTATGCTTTTCAATGGCGTGCATTGGTGTTAATGATTTTGTCTTGGTCGGTTATTGGCTTGGTACATAATGGTATTTCATTTTTGTTTCCGTATTTTTCCGAGGAATTCCATCTAAATGCTTCGCATAATGGTTTTTTGACAGGAACACTGGCATTTTTCTGGACCGTTTCTATAGTTGTTGGTGGCCCCGTAGCAGATAAGATCGGTCAGATGAACTTGATGATCCCGAGCTTAGCTCTTGGAATGTTTGCTTTCTTTTTTCTTGGATTCTCACAATCAGTCGCCATGCTTTATGTGTTGACCGCATTGGCTGGATTGGGCTGTGGTGTCATTGTTCCGGCCAGCCTGTCGTTTTTGGCGGAGCAGAGCGACCCTAAAAACCGCGGCCTGTTTTATGGTTCTTCCCAGGCCAGTTATACCCTGATCGGTTCTGCAGTGGGGTCGGTTGTATTTACCCGCTTGAGCGCGGCATTTGTTGGATGGCGTGGTAGTTATATCCTGATTGCACTGCTGATGTTTGCTGTTGTTGCGCTGCTGTTTGTATTTGGACGCAGGATTCCCAGGGAGTGCCAGGTAGACGTTGAAGAAAAGCACAGTTTTTCAGCATTATTAAAGTATAAAAATGTCGTTTTAAGTACAGTGCTGGCCAGTCTGTCTATGATGTGGTATTTTACAGTGGCAGCTTACACCATTCTTTATCTTATGGAGACGAAAAATCTGAATGCAGTTGCCGCCGGCGCAATTTTTGCTGGCTTTGGCGGAGGTGGATTCATCGGAGAATTCTGTGCGCCGTTCATTTCTGATCGGCTAGGTCGTAAACTTACTATGCTAATTGCGACGGCTTTGGGCTGTGTATGTTTTCTCTCTTTCGTATTGCTTCCGCTTTCCAGTTTAGGAATGACAGCAACGCTTGCAGGAGCTTCTTGTTTTATGTCCGGAGTGATGGCAATATTGAATTCGGTTGTTCCAAGCGAATCAGTGCCGAAACAGCTGGTGGCGACCGCAACAGCCTTTACGCCAGCCTGCGGAGAACTGATGGGCGGCGTTGTTGCGCCTGTTTTAGCAGGGGTTATTTCAGGTCTTGTCAGCGTGGCACAGGTGATGCATTTTCTGATCGCTTTGCCAGTTTTAGTGTTGGTTGGACTTTTCTTTCTGAAAGAAACAGCACCAGTCATTTTAATGAAACGTGAAAAGAAAAATAGGGACTGAGGGCGTGACAAAAAGAGGATATCATACAAGCAAAAAGTAGCGTTTGTGTGATAGCGCTTAAATCTGGAGATTTCTGTTGGAGAAAGTTGTGCTATAATCAAAACAAACATTACAGGATATGGCATGATGTTGCGCAGCACCAACCTCTGATAATTAGAGATCGGAGCATCTTCCGATCTCTTTTTCTATTTTATGAAAAAATCTTGCAAAAATTCGTGATTGGATGACGACCTCAGCGGGAAGTTATGCTATAATCAAAACAAGAAGTTAAGGATATGGCAATGATGTTGGACAACAACAACCCATCAGCCAGTTTTCATCCTGTACAATATAATCATCGCTCGCCGATCAAGGGGGAATTAAAATGAAGTGGAACATTATCGCAGATTCCAGCTGCGACATGTTTGACAATCAACTGCAGGACGACAGCGTCCGCTTCTGCACCATACCGTTTTACATCAACGTAGGCAGCGTCGAATTCGTCGACGACGAACATCTCGACACCGGCGAACTCGTCGCAGCCATGGAGCTCTGCGAAGACGCCAGCCAGACCTCCTGCCCATCGCCATACACCTGGTTTGAACAGTTTGAAAAAGCCGAGAATTCCATCGCCGTCACCATCTCCGGCAATCTTTCCGGCAGCTACAACAGCGCCAAAGTCGCCCAGCAGATGATCGCCGAAAAATATCCAGAGAAAAACGTCGCCATCATCGATTCCTGCTCCGCCGGACCAGAGCTCATCCTCATCATCGAAAACATCTACCAGCTCATCCACGCCGGCATGGAATTTGACGACGTCGTCGCCACCACCCGCCGCATGCAGCAGCACACCCACGTCACTTTCGCCCTGTGCTCCTTCCACAACCTCATCAAAAACGGCCGCATGAACAAATACGCCGGCCTCCTCGCCGGCAAGCTCGGCTTCTGGGGCATCGGCATCGGCACAGAAGAAGGGACCATACAGATCAAAGGCAAAGCCCGCGGCAAAAAGAAAGCCATCGCCGCCATCGTCGACGACATCAAAGAGCGCGCCGGCGTCGCCAAAACCGTCCTCATCAGCCACTGCCACAACCGCGAGTGCGCAGAAATGCTCGCCGCCGCCGTGCGTGAAAAATGGACCAACGCCGAAGTGCGCATCATGCCAACCCGCGGCCTCTGCAGCTATTACGCCGAGCTCGGCGGACTCATCGTCGGCTTCAGAGACAACGTCTGAAAAATCCTCGCGAGATCGGAACGCTTCCGGTCTCGCTTCTTTGTAGAAGGAGGCCGTTTTATGCAGCCCTTACAAACCACCGCCGAGCTCCAAACCCTCGTGCGCCACAAGCCCATCGTCGTCATCGAGATCGGGAGCATCCGCTGCTGCGCCTGCTCCGCCATCGCAGCAAAGCTTTCCGCCCACTACAAGGACGATCCCCTCGTCACCTGCGCCAGCCTTTCCCTCGAAGCCGCAGCCGACGCCTGCGCCGCCCTCGGCATCTATAGCGCACCAGCCGTCCTCGTCTACGTCCAGGGCAAGCTCACCATCCGCGAAGCCGGCGTCATGAGTGTCGAAGACATCGCTCGCCGCATCGCACGCTATCGGGAGATCGTGGCAGAAAATTGAATACAAAACGAGCAGGAAGCGCCGGCTTCCTGCTCGTTTTTGGTATGGGAAACAAATCCACCAGCACATAATGCACTGGTCGTGAAAACTCAGAGATGATCTTCAATTTGGCGGCCGCCGTAGATGATTCGGAAAATCGTCACCGTTTCTTCCTTGGAATCGATGAAATAAAAGAGCACATAGTTGTCGACCGGAAGAACATGAAGATTGCCGTCGCGCCAGGCACCTTTCGCGTATCGTGGATGGCGCTCTGGGAAAATATCCAGAGAATAGATGGCGTCTTCAAGTCGGGAAAGCTGCTTTCGGGCATTCAGCGGCGCTTGTAGATGAAAGGCGATGTGCTCATAGATCGCGTGCAGATCGCGCGCCGCATGGTCAGAGATGTATACGCGATAGCTCATAAGTCGTACTCTTTGTGAAGATTGTTAAATACTTCTTTTGCCGGTCTCGTACGCCCGGCTTTCATATCAGCATATCCTTTTTCAAGTTCTCGGGAAAGCGCTTCCTCTGTAAGCTGATTGAGATCGAGCAATTGAGAGCGTGGAATCGTGACGTCAAACGGCAACCCGTTGTGCAAAATAATCTGTTTATAGAAAATCGTGATTGCATTCGAAGCAGGGATACCCAGAGTGGTTAAGATCTGCTCAGCCTGCTCTTTAACTTCAGGTTCGATGCGTGCGTAAACAGTTGCAGATTTAGACATGATCGTCAACTCCCTTCCTGGTGATCTTATGGTTTTATTATACTAGGATGACTGGACAATAGCAATACAAATGAAAGAAACGGCCACCACATATAAAAAATCCATTTTTGCCACAATTCTGCAACATTTGGCGCGTATAATGGGCCTATCAACCAGGAAAGGACAGATTCAGATGATCGTAGAAACGAAAGGCCTCAAAAAATATTATGGCGAGGAACCAAATATTGTGCGCGCGCTGGATGGCGTGGATTTTTCAGTAGAAGAGGGTGAGTTCGTCGCCGTCGTTGGCACCTCGGGTAGCGGCAAATCGACGCTTTTGCATATGCTCGGCGGGCTGGACGCACCGACGGCAGGCAGCGTCATGGTGCGCAGCAAGGAGCTCGCGCAGATGGACGACGACCAGCTGACGATCTTTCGCCGGCGCAATATCGGTTTCGTGTTTCAGAATTATAATCTCGTGCCGATCCTGAACGTGCAGGAAAACATCGTGCTGCCGGTGGAGCTCGATGGCAACCGTGTGAACCCGGCACTCATGGAGGAAGTTGTGGACATGCTCGGACTCCGAGAAAAGCTCGAGAGTATGCCGAACACCCTCAGCGGCGGACAGCAGCAGCGCGTCGCCATCGCCCGCGCCCTTGTCGCAGGGCCGGCGATTGTACTCGCCGACGAGCCCACGGGGAATCTGGACAGCCGCACCAGCGCCGATGTCATGGGTCTACTCCGCCGCATGAGCACCGCCTTCCACCAAACGCTGGTGATGATCACCCACAACAGCGAGATCGCTCAGCTTGCCGATCGCATCGTGCGTATCGAGGACGGGCGCATTGTGGAACGGGGGTGAGAAAATGGCACTGCCTTTTGAAAATAACACCGATCGCGCCATCAAAAAACTCGCCCGCGCGAGTTTTGAAAGTGAAGGGCGGCGAAATTTGCTCGCTGGTTTGATCGTTTTTGGCGCAGCTTTTCTGTTGAGTTTTGCAGCCATTCTGGCTGTGAATGCGGCGTTGGCGCTGGAAGTGTCCGAGGGCGTGACGAGTGATCGCGAGCTTGTGACGGTGCTTTTCGGCGTGGCGCTGGTGGTGCTGCTGGCTGCGGGGCTTGCGATCCGCAACATCATGTATCTCTCAGTGCTCGGGCGCACGCGGGAATTTGCGCAGTTGCGCACTCTTGGCGCGACGAACCGGCAAATACGATGCATCGTCGCCGCCGAGCGTCGGCGCATGACGCGCAGCTGGCTGGCGACTGGTGTGCTCGCAGGTTTTTTCGGAAACGTCCTGTTGCCGCTGGAATTTTTCTGGGTGCAGAGCGCGAGTATGGCAGTAGCTGCGGCAGCTTTTACTTGGTTCGTTGTTTATCTTTCGTTCCGCGCACCGGCCCAACAGGCTGCACGCGTGTCGCCGATGGATGGTTTGCGACAGACGGCGATGCTGGGTATTGGTCAACCCAGGAGAAAAGGCCATTCAGTGCGCCCGACGTCTCGGCTTATTGCGCATCACAGCGCGCATTTGTCGCCAAGCGCGATTGGCCGCCGGTGGCTTTCCAGCGATCAGAAAAAAACTGTGCTCACGCTGGCGTCGCTCATTTTTAGCGGTGCGCTGCTTTTTATCCTCTTCACAGTGATGGCGGCGATTGATATTGATTCACTGGCTCGTCAGCCGTATTATGAAGACAGCAGCCTCTACATCAAGATCAATTCGACAGCTGACGAGGATTCGACCTATCGCATTATGCGCACTGCGCCTTTCAGCGACGCGCTGCGCGAAGAGATCCTGACGATCCCCGGCGCAGAGCGTATTGTGCCGCTGGCGATGCTCGATTGTGTGTTTGCGGATGTGGGCTTTGAGGGTGCCATCCAGAGCGTGATGCCGCGCACAATGGCGCCGCATTTGGTCGAGGGAGTGCTGGCGGGGAAAGCGACGGAAGAGGACATTCTTCCTGTGACGATCAATCGCGCTTCACCGTATTATCAGGAGACCGGACTTGATTTGTCTGTCGGTGATCAGATCACAGCTTCTGTCGACACCGGTGCTGGGGAGAAAATGGTGCAATTAGAAGCCATCGGCATCCTGGAAAATAAGGACGATGGCGTCGTTTTCTACACCGACACCGAAAACTTGCAGGCACTGGCGGCGATGGATTGTACCCTCGCCTGGTATATTGTGGCAACGCCGGGAAGCGCAGAGGACGTTACACAAGCGGTGCAGCGGCTTGTGACCGCTGACGAGCGGGTGTATGTGGGGAATTTGGCGGATGACATCGCGTCTTACGAAGCGTACTTCGCCAACGCGCGTTTAGCAGTGAGCGTGTTGGCATTGCTCATTCTCGTATTTGCGTTTCTCAATCTGCTCAACACCTGCATTGTGAACAGCGTCATACGTCAGCGCGAATTTGCGCTCTTGGCAGCTGTCGGCATGACGCGGCAGCAATTGGTGCAGGCGCAGCGCGTGGAAAATGCCGTCTATTTCGGTGCAAGTTTTTTCGGCAGCTGGTTGATCGGTGGCGCGCTGGGCTGGGCGATCTGTCATTGGCTTTCTGAAATTCCGGGACTTGGCTATATCCATTATCAGTTTCCAATCGCTTTTCTCCTTTGCTACGCGCTTTTTGTGGCTGTCAGTGCGTTCGCTGTACAACGTTGGCAGACGCATCGGCTTGCAGAAAAAAGTAATGTTGAGCAATTGCGCGAGATCGCGTGAGGATGTAGCGGAGTCAGTCGCTGCAGAAAATGGTGGTGGAATGATTCGTCCTGTTGTTTTTGTCGCAGGTGTGGTATGATGGAGAAAACCTTTAGCGAGAAAGGAGCACACAGCCATGAGCGATCTGCAGAAAATCCCCGGTGTCGGGCCAAATATCGCCGCCGATCTGGAGGCCATCGGCATCCATTCCGTGGACGATCTGCGCGGAAAAGATCCAGAGGCGCTGTATGCGCAGGACTGTCTGCAGAAAGGCTTCAGCGAAGACAAATGCCAGCTCTATGTCTTTCGCTGCGCCGTGTATTTTGCAGAGACAGACCATCCCGAGCCAGAAAAACTAAAATGGTGGTATTGGAAAGATAAGCGTTATCCAGAAAAATAGGAGGAGAGCACCATGAGAAAATGTTTGCGCTGCGGCCAGGAAATGAAAGAAGGCTGCGACATCAAGATCGAAGGCGGCGGCAATGGCATCGTCCTTTCCGCCGACGCCGCCAAGCTATTCGGCGGACGCATCGGCAAGCCAAACGTCGCCATCTGTCCCGCCTGCGGTGAAGTGTCCATCTATCTTGACGATATCGAAAAGCTGAAATAATCACAAAAGCCGGGTGAAAGCGCCCGGCTTTTCTGCTATAATAAACCTCCATCAAAAATCAGAACGGAGGCAGAAATATGTTGGACATCAATGCATGGATGGAGGAATTTCAGCGCGCCCTCGCCCAGACATTTCCCGGGCGTCTGTGGTTTGTTGGGCTGCAGGGCAGCCGTGCGCGGGGAGAAGCGACCGCAGAGAGCGACATCGACGTCGTTGTTGTGCTGGATGCGCTCGCCGCAGAGGACATCCGCCGCTACAGCGCCATGCTGGACACACTCCCAGAGCGACACCTCATCTGCGGCTTTCTCTCCGGACGCGACGAACTCCTGCATTGGGCCGCCAGCGATCTCTTTCAATTTTGCCACGACACACGCCCCTATCTCGGCAGCCTCGACGACGTCCTCGCCCTCGTGAGCGAAAACGACGTGCGCCAGGCCGTGCATCTCGCAGCCTGCAACATCTACCACACCTGCGTGCACAACATCGTGCATGAAAAAAGCCCGGCAATCCTCGCCGAGCTCTACAAAGCAGCCTGCTTCAGCGTGCAGGCCATCTGCTACCTCCAGACAGGACGCTACGTTCGTGAACACGCCGCCCTCGTCGAGATCGCCGCGCCAGAAGAGCGCACCATCCTCACAACGCGCCAGGCTCTGAAGCGCGGCGACAGCGTCGACTTCGCCGAAGCATCCGACGCCCTCTTTCGCTGGGCACAAGCGTGGATCCTCGCGCAGCGATAAGAAAAATTCCGGCTTACGGAAAATTGACATCGATGAATAGAATTGGTACACTATAGATAAGAAAAGATTGGCTTTTGAGGTAGTAGATTTCGTAGCGACTACATGCCGATGGTATGACAGAAGTTTTGCTTCGAGAGATGCGGGAGAGTGCTACGCCCGCCAAAAGCCAACGCTTGCAGGGACCATGGAAACATGGTCCCTTTTTTGCACGCTCTGTTGATTTCTGAGCAAACAAATATCCGTCAGCATTGGCTGGCGGATTTTTGCGTTAGCGGGGGATCTGCAGAATGAAACGTGCGCCCCCCAGGGGGCCCTCTCTGCCCGCTTCGCGGTCATTCACCCTGTCGCTCTGGAGCGCTGGTTCGTAAGCGACGCTGGCGCCGAGCGCGTTGGCGAGGGCCTGAGCGATGGAGAGGCCGAGGCCGCTGTGCTTTTTGCTGCTGTGGGCATGGTCGGCGCGATAAAATCGCTCGAAAAGATGGGGGGCGTCTTCGGAAGAAACACCGGGGCCGTCGTCGCTGATGCGCAGAAGAAGGGCGTTGGCTGTGCATTTTGTGTCGATGCAGATGTGCGTGCCGGCGGGCGTATGGCTCTGGGCGTTGTCGAGAAAAATGGCGAGGATCTGGCGCAGCGCGGCGGCGTCGCTGGCGATGGTGGGTAGTGGCGATTCTGGCAGATCCAGCCTGAGAGGATGACCGCTGTGCGCGCAGAGGGGCTGGTAGGTGTCGTAAAGATCGATGAGCAGGCTGTCGACATCGACGGCCTGTTTGACGATCTGGCGACCGCCGGCGTCGATGGACGTGAGCAAGAGTAGATCGTCGCCCAGTCTGGCGAGGCGGGCGCACTCTCTGTCGATGAGGGCGAGATGCTGTTTGGCTGGCTGGGAGAGGCTTTCCTCAGAAAGACACTCGGCGTTGGCCATGATCACAGCGAGCGGCGATTTGAGCTCGTGGGCGGCGGTGGCGACAAATTCTTTTTGACGACGCTGCATGGCCTCCGCTGGCGCAAAAGCGCGGCGCAGGAGCAGATGCGTTGTGCACACGATCAGCACCAGAGCGGCACACCAGCAGAGGAGCGTGCGTGGAAGCGCTGGCGCGATCAGCGACCAGAGGGCGGGTGCTTCCTGCGCGAGCAGAAGGGAATACTGCGCGCCGTCGCCAGAGACGATGGTCGCTTGCGCGAGCTCATAACGCTGGCCGTTTTGCGTGATGCTGACGATGCCGCTCTGGGTGCTCGCTGGCTGGCCATCTGTGAGCGGTGTCGTGCCGATGCTTTGTGCGGCGTCATGCGCGAGCGCTGGCATATCGATGGTGCTGCTTTCGTAGAGGATCGTGCCGTCGTCTGCGGAGAGTAGGCAGGAGACGCTCATTTCGCGCGCGTAAGCGGCGAGCAATTGCGGGGCGTCGTCGATGTTTTTTTCGAGCTGGCTGGTGAGCAGAAAGCTCATGCGCTGGAGATAGGTCACCTTGGCTTCGCGCTGCACGGCGACGCTGCTCTGGAGAAAAACGGCGAGGAGCAGTGTCACAGAGAGCATTAGCACACAGCTGGCAACGCATAAAAGTCGGCGGCGGAGGGTGTCAAGCATGATGCTGCACCTCCAGCAGATAGCCGCTGCCATAGACGGTGGTAATGACGCAGCGGCTGTCGAGCGCGCGCAGGCGTTTGCGCAGAAAGGAGATGTAGTTGTCGAGATTGCCGCTTTCCACAGCGGTGTCGCTGCCCCAGACGCGCAAGAGCAGCCGTTCTTTTGCCTGCAGGGTTTCGGGATGCTGCATCAGCGTCGCCAGAAGCGCGGCTTCTTTAGCGGTGAGCTGGAGACTTTCGGCGCCGCAGGAGAGCGTGCGCGCTGCTTCGTCGAGGGTGAGATCGCCGTACTGCAGCAGCTGTTGTTCGTGAAATGTCAGCGGGCGACGTGTCAACGCGCGCACCCGCGCCGATAATTCGCGCAGATGAAAGGGCTTGACAAGATAATCGTCGGCGCCGCCGTCCAATCCTTCGACGCGATCGTCCAGCCCACCCAGCGCGGTGATCACGAGCACTGGCAGCTGGATGCCCTTGCGCCGCATGGCGCGCACGATCGAAAGCCCGTCGATCACCGGCAGCATGCGGTCGATGATCGCGAGATCGTAGCCATAATCAGGATTCAGCGCGTAGAGCAGGCCGGTTTCGCCGTCGCTGCAGAGATCGACGCTGTAGTGTTCTTTTTCAAGCGCGCTGGCGATCAGTTGCGCCAGGTCCGGATCGTCTTCGATGAGCAGAAGCTTGAGCATGATCATCCCTCCAATTTCTTCTATAAGTATAGCAGAGTGATCCTCTAAAAGTTCTCTAAAAAATTGACAGCAGCAATGTGATCCTGTGAGGATTTTTCGAGAGGTGGCGCAGTATGATTGAGCCACAATCTCAGAGAGGAGGGGTCATGATGATCCACAGATTTCTACGAAAAATACTCGCCGCAGGATGCTGCATGCTTCTGCTTGCCGGTTGCGGCACAGACGCAGCAGAAAACGCGGCGCCGCGATCGATCACCAGCGAGAGCGAGGGCGACCGGCTGATCGACAGCGCCGATCTGATCGGGAGCGTTACCAGCGTGGAGGCGGACGGATTTGCCGTGCAGCCGACGGAAACAGACGGCGACATCGCGATGCAGGCGGCGCAGGACAATGACGCTGCTGGCACTGGTACGCGTGTGCAGCTTGGCGAAGATGGCAGCGTCGAAACGGCGGTCATTGATGTTGCAAGCGGCGCTGTGACGACGACTGCAGCAGCTGCAGCGGATATGCAGCGCGGGGCTTATGTCGCTGTTTTCGGCGACACGCAAGCGGATGGCAGCATCCTGGCAACGCGCGTGGTGATCGTGCAGTATGCGCAGGCGACAGGCGAGGGAGGTGGAGATGAATGAAAATAGCCCAGCGCGCCTGGCGTTGTCTGGCGCGGAATCCTGGCAAAACACTGCTGCTCGCGCTGGTGCTTTTCGCAGCCAGCACGCTTTATCTGGGAACAACGGTGATCCTCGACGCTGCAGCACAGGCGCAGGAAACCCTTGCCGCAAAGACGCAGGCGAAGATCATCTGCGAAGCGACAGACGCGGCGCAGCCCCTTGCAGCCACAGATGTCGATCGTGTCGCAGCGTGTGCAGGCGTCGCGCGTGTAAAACGGCAGCTGCAGGCGCCAGTGACGCTGAAATATGGCACACCAGTGACGTGCAGCGATTCGACAGCGCGCGCAAACAGCCAGCTCTCGCTCATCGGTCTGGACGATCTCGCAAGCGATGGTCCTTTTGCTGATGGCAGCTATCGTCTCCGGGAAGGGCAGTGCGACGTTGGAAAGGACGGCGTGCTTGTCAACGCTGTGTTGGCGGCGCAGAACGACTGGCAAATTGGCGACGCGATCACCATCGAGGCTGCTGGAAAAACGTTGCAGCTTTCAATCTGCGGCATTTTCAGCGCAGGCAACGAAGAAAAGCAGAGCGCGAACACCCTTGCTCTGGGGCGCATTGAGAACCAGCTTTACACAAGCGCGGAGCAGGTGGCGATGCTCGGCGATGCAGCGACGCTCGTGCGGCTTTACGCAGTCAGCGACGCGCCCTGGCGGCTGGATGCGCTTGCTGACGAGCTACAGCAGCTTTTTGGCAGGCGCGCCGAGATCACCACAGCGGCTGCGCTTTATGAGCAGACGGCTGCTCCGCTGGCGCAGCTGTCCCTGGTCGTGACATTGCTGCGCACAGTCGCAGTCGTGGCTGCTGCGTTCGTTACGGCGCTGCTTCTGACCATGTGGCTGCGCACACGTCGGCGCGAGATGGCGATCCTGCTCAGCCTTGGCGCGCAGAAAAGGACGCTCTTTGCGCAGGTGCTGCTGGAGGTGGAGACGGTTTTTGCGGCGTCTGCCTGTACAGCGCTGGCTGTCGTCTGGCTCCTGGCGCAGATGTGGCGCGCGTCGCTGGCGCAGCAATTCGGCAGTGCGCTCAGCTTGCAGCTGCATTTCGGCACGATCGCTGGATTTATTCTCGCTGGCGGCGCGCTGCTCGCTGCCTGCATGGCGCTGGCGATGCTGCCGATCCTGCGCAAGCATCCACGCAGCCTGTTATCAGAAATGGAGGAATGAGAAATGAATTGTTTTCAACGCGCCTGGCGTTCATTGTGTCGCAAGCCGATGAAAAGCGCGCTGCTGTTTTGTGTTGTGCTGGTGATCAGCCTGCTTCTGCTCTGCGGCTTTTCTGCACGCACTGCTACCATCGCTGCCAACGACAGAACGCGACAGGCCGTCGGCGCCAGTTTTTTGCTGGAGGCGAATGCGGAAAACCGCGCTCAGCGGCTGGCGGCAGCGAGCGCGAAGATCGGCGAACGCGAAGGAACCGCCGACGGCGTGCATCAGGAAAAACGCATGGTGAATGGCCAGGAAATGTGGCAGATCTGGACAGACAACAGCTTTGAGACCCTGCAACGCGAGGATATTGAAAAGCTTGCGCAGACAACAGGCCTCGCCGACTACACGATCACCACAGCGCCAGAGGCGGTGAAGCCCGTCGGCTTTTCACGCATTGAGGACGCAGGCGCTGATCAGAGCGGCGATGCCGGCGGTGTTGCGCTCTTTGGCGAGCGTCAGATGCGCCTGAACACGAACGTCAGCGCCGGCATCCTCACGCTCGCGGAAGGGCGTTGGATCACGCCTTCTGACGATCACGCCTGTGTGATCTCGCAGGCACTGGCTGAGAAAAATGCGCTCGATCTTGGCGATGACATTTCTTTTGCCAGCCTGGATGGAAAGGGCAGCACCGAAGAGGCGACGATCGTCGGCATTTTCCGCGAGGCGCAGCCGCTGACGCCGTACATGAGCGGCGACACCTATCGCGCAGAGAATGTGATCTTTTGCGATCTTGATCTGCCAGAGCAGGTGAGCGGCGAAGGGGCGCTTTACGAGCGGGCGATCTTTTCTGTGGCGGATGTCGACAACTACGACAGCGTGAAGGCCGCGCTGCTGCAAACGGACATCGACTGGTCGCGCTACGATCTCGTCGACAACAATGGGAATCTCGAGACGCTGGCAGCCAATTTCGGCAGCCTCGCACAGACCAGCGATGGGATGATCACTGCCTGTTGCGGCTGCGGGCTGGCAATGCTGCTTTTCGTCCTCGCATTTTGGGTGCGCACGCGACGACGCGAGCTGGGCATCCTCTGCGCGCTTGGTGTGCGAAAACGCGCGCTCTGGCTGCAGCTCCTCAGCGAAGCGCTGATCGTGAGCGTGCTCGCGTTGGCGCTGTCGTTTGCCGCAGCGCCGCTTGTGAGCGATGGAATCGGCAGTGCGCTGGCGCAGCTCAGCATCGAGCAGGAAAGCCTTGCAGCAAAAGCGGAGGCAGGCAAGGTTGCGACAGATTATGTGGCGCCGGAGATGACACTCACGCAGATCGAAACCGCCCTGTCGCCGCGCGTGCTGGCGCTGGATGCCGCAGTCACAGGTGCGCTCGTAGGCAGCGCTGTGAGCCTTACGCTTGTCTGGACACTGCGTCGCAAGCCGCAGGAATTGCTGAATACAGTACGATAGGAGGAAGAACAATGATCCTTGAAGCCAGAGATCTCACCTACAGCTACCGAAAAGCTTCGTCGCCAGTGCTCGATCATGTCAGCGCAGCGTTTGACGAAGGAAAATTCTATGCCATCGTCGGCGCGAGTGGCTCCGGAAAAACGACGTTGCTTGCGCTCCTTGCCGGGCTCGATGTGCCGACGCAGGGAGAAATCCTCTACGACGGCGTCGACATTCGCAGGACAGGACTCCATCGGCATCGGCGGGAACACGTCGCGCTCGTTTTTCAGAGCTACAACCTCATCGATTACCTCACCGCAGAGGAAAACGTGCGTCTTGGCGGCGATTGTGACGCGTCTGCCCTCCTCGCAGAGGTTGGGCTGCCAGCAGAGATCGCACGCAAAAATGTGCTCGCGCTCAGTGGTGGGCAGCAGCAGCGCGTCGCCATTGCGCGAGCGCTTGCCAGTCCTGCCCGCGTGCTCCTCGCCGACGAGCCGACAGGCAATCTGGACGAAACCACAGCAAGCGGTATCATCCATCTTTTGCAGCGAACGGCGCACGATCGCGGAAAATGTGTCATCGCCGTCACTCACAGCCAGATGCTGGCGGCTGCCGCCGATATCGTGCTGCGGCTGGAAAGCGGCAGGCTATCTTGAGCAAAACGAAAACCCGGATGCTTCTGCATCCGGGCTTTCTGCACGCACTTTGTAGTGAGGATTATTTCGTAGCAATGTATTTTGCGAGGTCGACGACGCGGTTGCTGTAGCCCCATTCGTTGTCGTACCAGGCAATGACCTTGAGGAGGTCGTCGCAAATTTTCATTAGGAATAATTTATGTTTCATCCAGTTCAAAGATGAAGCGATCGCTGCGGTAGACGGTGCGGGCGATTTCCACGATGGCGCCGCTGGGTTGGCTGATGCATTTGCAGGTGAGAACGAGGCAGGAGGCATACCCCTGGAGATCGAGGAGGCTGCGTTCTTTTTTGCTGGGGGCGGCGACGGTGAGCTGGTTGTTTTCGGTTTTGAGGGTGGGGTGGCCATGGCTGTGGAGATAGTCGTAAACAGAGGTGATGCTGTTGCCGTCGCTGGCGATGGTGGGGAAAAGGCGTTCTGGCAGGTAGCTGATGTGAATGGCGGCGGGTTCTCCGTCAAGAATGCGCAGGCGGCTGATCTTGTAGACGGGCTCATCGTAGGGGATTTCCAGCATGGTGTGGATGAGGGAGCCGCCGCTGACGCGTTTGCAGCCGATATTTTTGGCTTGATAATCGAGGCCGAGTGCGGCCATTTTTGCGGAGAAACTGACGTCGTTCAACGACAGGCGTACGCGTCTGCGTTTGCCGGAAAAAAAGCTGCCGTAGCCCTGCATGGAATAGATGTAGCCCATTTCTTTGAGACGGGCGTAGGCTTTGCGAATTTCCGAGCGCGGCACGCCAAAGCGCACGGCCATTTTGTTTTCACTGGGCATTTTTTCGTCCTTAGCGTATTTGTTGTGCTGACATTCTTTGACGAGGACGTCCACGATGTTTTCCCAGTTCCATTTTTGTGTCATCAAATCTTCCTTTGCTGTTGGTTTTTCATATTGATTATAGCAAAGGCTGCGGATGGGGAAAACAGTTAAGGCGAGATTTTACAAAGGTTTAACCTTGGCAAGTTGGCAACTTTATATTTTCCTATTAGTATGATGGGCGTACCGGAAAGAACCGGAAGAACAGGAGGAAAAACGATAATGAACAGACGTGAACGGTCTGCGATTCTGGCTGCTGCTGCAAGCGATGAGGTCAAGCGCATCGCACAGGCCATCCAGGAGCGGCACGACATTCAGATCCTCAAAGAGCCACAGAAAACGCTGGTGATGGTCAAGGTGCGTGAATCGGTGCAAGGTGCGCTGTTTTATCTTGGCGAGGTGCTGGCGACAGAAAGCATGGTTGTTGTTGACGGGGCCAAGGGGGCCAGCGTTGTAGCTGGCGACGATTTTGAAAAATGCACGGCGCTGGCGGTGATCGATGGGTATTTCAATCTGCCAGAGGCGGAGGGCAAGGACGTCATCGAACAGGAAATTATAAAACTGAAAACGGCACAGAAACAGGCGCGTGAAGCCATCAACCGCGAGCTGCGCCGTTCGCAGGTCAACTTTAATGTGATGGGAGAATGAGCATGCTGCAAACAATGCGATCGGTTTATGAGTTTGATAATGTCCACGATGGACAAAGGGTGTTCCGTGCGCTGCTTGAGGCGATGGCCAATCCGGGCCGGATGTGTGACATTGCGGCGGAGGCAGGACGATTTGCTGGTGACGAGGGGGGACTTTTGGCGATTGGCTGCACTCTTCTCGATAATGAAGAGACGATGTATGTTGAAAAAAACCGACAGCTTGCGGAAACCCTGCACAGTCTGACGCTTTGTCGGGAGGATGCGCTGGAGTCGGCGGATTTTATTTTTCTTTCGTCTGAGCTCAACAGAGGGTCGATCGAGCAGATCTTTCAGCGTGCAAAGCATGGCACCTATGCAGATCCGCAGACATCGGCAACGGTCATCCTCTATACGCCGGATCTGGAGGGAGAGGTTGTGATGACGCTCTCTGGTCCGGGGGTGGACGGAGAACGCTCGATATGGACGACGGCGTATGTAAAAACGGTGGCAGTTTGTTTGAACAGCCTTGCGCTGGAATATCCGCTGGGCATTGATCTTCTCTTTTGCGATGCCAAGGGGCGGGTGCTGGCGGTGCCGCGTTTGATGAAGGTGCAATGAGGGAGGAACGACGATGGCATATGTAGCAGTGACAGGTGGCAGTGAGGCCATCGAGCAATCGTTGCGGTTGCTGGAGATGTTTCGCGAAAGCGGCGAAGACATCAGCATTTCGTGTATTAAGGAAAACATGGGGCTTCTGATCGATAAGATCATGAGCGAGGCCGGATTTTATTCGCGTGATTATGCGGCGCTGGCGCTGAAGCAGTGCGAAGGTAGTGTCGAGGAGGCGGTCTTTCTTTTGCGGGCTTATCGCTCCACGCTGCCGCGCAATTATTATTCCAATACGGTGGACACTGGTGATATGCGGCTCATTCGGCGCATTTCGGCGGCGTTTAAGGATATTCCCGGGGGACAGATTCTGGGGCCGACCTATGATTATTCGCACCGTTTGCTGGACTTTTCGCTCTTGGAAGGAAAAGGTGCTGCACCGGAGAACACGGCGGCAGACAATCTTTCCGGCGAGGACATTCGCTGTGGACGCGTGACTGATATGCTCCGGGCAGAAGGGGTTATGGCGGCGGTGACGAAAGATGATACGCCGCCGTTTGATGTCACGAGCAATCTGCTGACTTTTCCGGCGCCACGCAGTGCGCGGCTGCAAACCTTCGCTCGCAGTGATGCTGGTTTTCTCGGAGGCGTCGCTTACAGCTCCATGCGTGGCTATGGCGCGGTGCATCCAACGGTGGCAGAATTGCGCTGCGGTTATGTGGAAGTGTGCGTGCCCTATGTGCTGGACGATAGTGAGGAACTGTGCATTGGTGAGATCCTTGTGACAGAGGTGGAAGCGCTGGTGCCATCGCATGTGGAAAGCGATGAAGAATTTGCGCAGATGACTCTTTCCGGTGGGTATGGGCTCATTTTCGGGCGTAACGAGAACAAAGCCATCGCCATGGCCATCGCTGATGCGAGTCTTGAGACGGAAGGCGATACGCCGTCGCAGGATGAGGAATTTGTGCTCACCCATGGCGATTGTCTGGAAATGAGCGGCTTCATCTCTCATTTGAAGCTGCCGCATTATGTGACGTTCCAATCCAGCCTGGACCGTGTGCGCGCCAAAGGAGGACAAGAATGATCGATCAAAATCATTATAATTTTGCCTTTCTGGATGAAGGGTCGAAACGTGAAATCCGTCGCAGCATCCTGAAAGCGGTGGCGATTCCTGGTTACCAGGTGCCGTTTGGTTCGCGCGAGCTGCCGATCGGACGCGGCTGGGGAACAGGCGGCATTCAGATCACTCTGTCGATCATTGGCAGGGACGACGTGCTCAAGGTCATCGATCAGGGCAACGACGATTCGGTCAACGCTGTCAATATTAAAAAACTGGTGGGTGCCTGCACAGACGTCGCCATTACCACCGATTCGGAAGAAGCGACGATCATTCAAAGTCGCCACCGCATTCCGGAGATCCCTATGCGCAACGATCAGATCCTTGTGCTTCAGGTGCCAACACCGGAACCTTTGCGCATCGTTGAGGCGCGGGAGGCTGTCACCAAGCGGATGCACGCTGAGGCAGAATACAGCGGTATGTGGCTGGCGCTTTTTGAGGACCTGACGCAATATGGCAAGATCAGTATCAGCTCGGAATATCCGGTGATGGTCGAGGATCGTTATCTGATGAACCCAAGCCCAATCCCACGCTATGACAACTGGAAACTTAACGACAGCGACACCCTTTATCTGTTCGGCGCCGGGCGCGAGAAAAAAATCTACGCGATTCCGCCGCATACGAAAGTGGAATCTCTGTGTTTTGACGACGTACCTTTTGAAACGGAAAATTTTGCCGGAAAACATTGCCGTCTTTGTGGAGCGACCGGGGTGTATCTCGACGAGCTGGTCGACGAAGCGACCGGAGAAAAGGTCTACGAGTGCAACGATACGGGATATTGCCGCGCACGGCGACGCAAACAAAGCGAAGCGGGTCCTTTAGGGCAGGCGCGTATGGCAAAGGAAGCGAAAGGAGGGGAGGTGTAAGATGGAAGCACCGATTCTTCGCCTGGACCATCTTGTGGTCCGCTACGGAAAAACCTGCGACTATTGCCGAAACGGCGGTGCTCTGGTGAAAAATACCTGCCCGCATTGCAAAACAGTGTGGGCCTGCAACGATGTCAGCGTTGAGCTGTACGAAGGAGAGATATTGGGGATCGTCGGCGAAAGCGGCAGCGGCAAATCGACGCTCATGAAGAGTCTCTACTTTGATTTTCCGATCACTTCCGGAGAAGGCTATCTGCGTGATTTCAAAAACGGTGAAGCGAACATCTTTGCGCAGAGCCTGCAGCAGAAAAAATACATCCGCAACCACATCATGGGCATGGTCTACCAAAATCCAGTGCTGGGCTTGCGCATGGACTATTCCAGCGCCGGCAATATCGCCGAAAAGCTCATCGCGGCTGGGTCGCGGGATTATGGCGGCATGAACGCCCGTGTTGCTGAGTTGCTTGACGCGGTGGAAATTTTGCAGACGCGCAAAAAAGAACCGCCGAAAAATTTCAGCGGCGGCATGCAGCAGCGTGTGCAGATTTCCAAGGCGTTGGCCAATAATCCTGCCGTGCTGCTCCTGGACGAGGTGACGACAGGGCTGGACCTCTCTGTCCAGGCCCGCGTGCTAGAATTGATCCGCAAAATTCGCCAGCAATTCAATATTTCCATTATGCTCGTTTCTCACGACCTGGCCGTGATTCGTATGCTGGCGGATCGCACCATCGTCATGCTCGACGGGCGCATCATCGAACAGGGCCTCACCGATCAGATTCTGGATGACCCGCAGGCCCCTTACACCCAGCAGCTGGTTCATTCGCTGCTTTGATAATGGAGGAAACCATGCAGACAATATTACGAAATGGCACCCTGGTACTGGCCAATGAGGTGCGCGAACAGGCTAGCCTGGTGATTGACGGGCAGCATATTGCGGCCATCTGTTCCAACAAAGAGGCCGAACAATACACAGGAAACATCGTGGAGTTGGATGACCGTGTGGTCATGCCCGGGATGATCGACATTCATTCTGACATGATCGAAAATTTCATTCAACCACGCAGCACCGCCATCATGGATTTTGAGATGGGCTTGCGTGAAGCAGAGCGTGTCATCGCCGAATGCGGCATCACCACCATGTTTCATTCTATCTCGATGTATCGCGATGGCACCTGGGACGTCAAGGAAATTCGTCAGGCGCCACAGGTGAAACGACTGGCGGCGCTGGTCGACCGCTATCAGCATGGCAGACGGCTGATCCGTCATCGCTACCATCTGCGCTATGAGATCGACAACCTGGCCTGCTATGATGATGTGATGCAGATGATGGAATCTGGTTATGTGGACCTGCTTTCCTTCATGGACCATACCCCGGGACAGGGGCAGTATAAAAATCTGGAAATCTATCGCAAGCACCAGCCAAACGAAGGGAAGGATCTCAGTGATGAAGCCTTTGCAGCGCTGGTAGACCGTGAGAAAGCGAAAGAGGTTGTCTCCTTCGACGGGCTGAAAGCCCTCGCCGACTGTGCCCATGCGCACGGCATCGCCATTGCCAGCCATGATGACGACACTGTTGAAAAACTTGCCGTCAACCAGGCGCTCGGCGTGCGCATCAGCGAATTTCCAATCACCCTCGAGGTGGCAAAAGCAGCCTGTGCGCAGGGCTTTATGACTGTGCTCGGCGCACCTAACATTCTGCTTGGCGGCTCCCATTCCGGCAACCTATCGGTACTCGACGCCATTCGTGCTGAGGCAGCCAGTGTACTGGTGTCGGATTATTATCCACAGGCGCTCCTGCATGCCGTCTTCTGGCTGCAGCGCGAGGCAAACTTGCCGCTCTGGCAGGCAGTGCGTTATGTGACGCTGAACCCAGCCACAGCCGTCGGCATGGATGATCGCATCGGCTCGCTGGCAGTCGGAAAACTGGCAGATTTGATCGTCGTCGATGCAAAAGACAGTCTTCCTGTCCTTGAACAGGTTTATGTAGGCGGCCGCCGCATCCTCGATTACAGCTACCGCGACGAAGACAAAGAAGGGAGTGTGAGCGATGACGACCATTCTGTCTATCAAAAAACTCTCCAAGCAGTTTTATCTGCATGAGCAGCAACAAGCCATCAACAGCTGTCACGATATTTCCTTCGATCTGGAAAAAGGCGGCTTCATCGGCATCGTCGGCACCTCTGGAGCCGGAAAATCAACCATCCTGCGCTGTATTTACCGCACCTATCTGGCGAGCACCGGCAGCGTCATCTACGATTCGCTGTCTTACGGCAAGCTCGATCTCGTAACGGCCAGCGAACGCCAGATCATCCATCTGCGCAAGGTGGAGATTGGGTATGTGTCGCAGTTTCTGACCATTTTGCCGCGTACCACCGCCAAGCAACACGTGATCAACGGTGCGCTGGACGCTGGCTTCAGTTATGATGAGGCGCTGCGCAAAGCAGAAGATATGCTGCGCTATTTCAAACTCAATGAAAGTCTCTGGGAGATTTATCCGAACACTTTCTCCGGCGGCGAGAAGCTGCGGCTGAACCTTGCTCATGCGATGGTCAAAGCGCCGCGCCTGCTCTTGTTGGATGAACCGACTGCTTCGCTGGACAACAGCACCAAGCTCCTGGTCAAAGACCTTTTGCTCAGGCTCAAGCGCGAAGGCACCTCAATGATCGGCATTTTCCACGATCTCGAATTCATGGAAGGCCTCTGCGACCGCGTTTACAACATTTCTGCCGGCGCCTTTCTGAATGGGGAGGAGGGGCAGTGAGGATGATCGCTGACTTGCACATTCACAGCCAGGTATCTGATGGGAGCTTTTCAGCTGAGGACATACTGGCTCAGGCGCAGGCCGTTGGTCTTACTCATGTCGCTTTCACAGACCACGATACCACGGAAAATGCACAGACACACAAATCGCTGGCGGAATCCTACGGCCTTGTGGCAGTGACCGGTGTTGAAATGAGCGCCTACGACTACGAGCGCCACCGCAAGGTGCACATCCTTGGGTATGGTTACAGCGAAACCGCGCACATCGAAGCCATCGGCGCCGACACCCTGCGCAAGCGTCACAACAACTGCCTGAAACAAATCGCTCTCTTAAACGAGCTGGGCTACAAAGTGCCGGCGGCAGAGGTGGCCAAACTGGCTGGCCGCACCATTTACAAGCAGCATATTCTCGATTATCTGCTGCAGAGCGGACAGAGTGAGATGCTCTTTGGCGATATTTACCAGCACATCTTCAAAAATGGTGGTCCCTGTGATTTTGATATCGTTTATCCGCCAGCTGAAGATTGCGTTCGTGCCATCAAGGCCGATGGCGGCCTGGCTGTGCTGGCGCATCCAGGGCAGCTGGACAGCTACGACGCCCTGCCGCGGCTTCTTGCTGCCGGTCTGGACGGCATCGAATATAACCATCCTTCACACAGCGAGCGTGATCGCCGTCAAGTCGCTTACCTTGCTGAAAAACATGGCTTGATCATGACAGGCGGCAGCGATTTTCACGGACGCTACGAGCGTCAGACAGCACCTCTTGGTGCTTATCCGGCGCCGGAAAGTGCGCAGGCGCTCTTTATGTGAAGATGGATGACATAAACGGACAGCATATAGAGATTTGAGAATTTGGAGGAAAAACATGAACAAAAAAGTGATTGCTCTTGCTATGACCGCCATTTTGGCAATGGGTTCCCTCACCGGCTGCGTGACCAGCCAGGAGGCCGCTGAGTCGTCGTCGGCCAGCGCAGAAGCCAGCGATGAAAATGTACTCAATGTCTACACCGCGCTTGAAGAAGAGCAGGTTGAAGACTATCTCACCAGTTTTAAGGAAGCACATCCGGATGTGACCGTCAATGTAACCCGTGAGTCTACTGGCGTCATCACCTCACGCCTGCTTGCCGAGAAAGACAACCCTGTGGCTGATGTTGTCTGGGGATTGTCGGCGACAAGTCTGCTGAAGCTGAAACAGGAAGGCATGCTTGAGCCTTATGCGCCAGAGGGCGTGGATCGCATCCAGCCACAGTTCAAGGATACCGACGAAACCCCATCCTGGGTGGGCATTGATGCCTGGGAAACCGCCTGGTTGGTTAATAAAGAAGTGCTTGCCGAACATGGCATCACCGACATTCCAACCTCTTACCAGGATCTTTTGGACCCACAGTACCAGGGTCTCATTGCCATGTCGAACCCAGCCTCTTCCGGCACCGGTCTTTTGACAGTCAACGGGGTGCTCGCGCTCTATGGTGAAGAAGAAGGCTGGAATTATCTCGACCAACTTGACAACAACGTTGCCGTCTATATGCATTCCGGCAGCCAGCCTGCCAGCGAAACTGCAGCCGGCGAATATGGCATCGGGGTCTCCTTCGGCTATCGCTGCTTGCAGGCAGAAGCAGAAGTGGGCAGCGATATTTGCGAAACCGTCTTTCCAGAAGAAGGCTCTGGCTGGGATATGGAAGCCAATGCCCTGATGAAAAAAGATCAGGTGAAGGACATTGCCAAGGAATTTCTCAACTGGGCCATTACAGACGATATGATGACCAAATATGCGCAGAACTATCCGATCGTAGCCACCGGCGTCGGTGATGACATTCCTGAAGGATACAGCGAAAATCCAATGGATCAGCTTCTGTCAAACATTGATTTCAATGAAGCGGCCAAGAACCGCGAAAGCATCCTGGCGCAGTGGTCTGAGCGTTACGACGCTAAGAGCGCACCAGAAGAAGAATAAAAGCGAGGCAAAAACAATGAGCGTTCGTCTCAAGATGGAAAACCTGTCAAAGGTTTATGACAAAACAATCGCATTAAACAACGTCAATCTTGAGGTCCAGGCAGGCGAATTCGTCTGCCTGCTTGGGCCGTCTGGCTGCGGAAAATCGACATTTTTGCGCATCATTGCCGGGCTTGATACGCCGACACATGGCAAGATCTTCATCAATGACCGCGATGTTACCCATTTGCCACCGTCTATGCGCAATTTCGGCATTATGTTCCAATCCTACGCACTTTTTCCAAACCTGACGGCATTTGAGAATGTGGCCTATGGTTTGCGTAATAAAAAAATTCGCAAGGCCGATATTGACAAGCGCGTTGATCGTCTGTTTGATATGATACGCCTATCTCATGCCAAAGACCGTTTGCCCGCACAGCTTTCCGGCGGCGAACAGCAGCGTGTAGCTCTGGCGCGTGCGCTGGCCACCGAGCCAGACTATCTCCTGCTCGATGAGCCGCTCTCGGCGCTGGATGCCAAAGTACGGCTGTCGCTGCGCAAGGAGATCTGTCAGATCCAACGGGAACTTGGGCTGACCACCATCATGGTGACCCACGACCAGGACGAAGCGTTGACCATGGCTGATCGCATCGTAGTCATGAACAAAGCCTGCATCATGCAGACAGGAACACCGCAGGATATTTATGACCATCCCAAGAGCCCCTTCGTCGCAGACTTTATTGGCTCCATCAATTTCCTCGATCCTGCAGCAAGCGCTGTGTATGGTTTTGTCAAAGGTGAGGAAGCGGCCATTCGACCGGAAAAGATCCGGCTCACGCGCGAACGTAGCGAAGACAGCACCAGTGCCATCGTAGAAGGCTGTGAATTTCGTGGCAGTTTTTATCGCGTGTCGGTGCGTGTCAGCCACATCATGCATCAGGACCTTCGCCTCGATGTTGACGTGCCGTCGCAAAGCGCCAAGCGCTTACAGCTTGAGACCGGCGAAAAAGTTTATATCACCTTGCAGCAGGAGGATGTACTGCAATTTGAACCCGTCACCGAAACGAGAGGACGGAGGACCGTATGAGCAATAAATCGATTCGCCTGCCGCGGTTTCGCCGCGAAAGTCTCGTTCGTTTTTCGGCGCTGTATGCCATCATCATCTTTCTTCTCGTCTTTTTAGTGGGGCCATTGGCGACTCTTTTTGTCAAAGCGTTTCAGGATGATGACGGGATGTTTGTCGGCCTGGCACATTTTGCCGAATATTTTTCCTCAACAGCGCTGGTTTATTCTGTGGGACATACGTTGGAAATTGCGTTTTGGTCAACGGTGATTTCGGTAAGCTTGGCATTTTTCTATGCGTACGCCCTTTCGCGAAAAAGAGTGCCTTGTAAAATCTTCTTTCGTTATGTTGGGATGATTCCTATTTTTGCACCAACAATGCTGTTGGGAATCGCGCTCATTTATTTGTTCGGAAATCAGGGGATTTTCACCAATCTGGGCATAGAGATACCGCTCTATGGAAAAGTGGGTATCATTTTGTCAGAAAGTATCTATTGCTTCCCTGTTGCGACGACGTTGCTTATGGTTGCATTTTCGGCTGCGGATAACCGCCTTTATGAAGCAGCCGATTCGATGGGAACCTCTGCTTGGCGAAAAATGTTTACAATCACCTTGCCAAGTGTGAAATATGGTCTTATCAATGCCGTTTTTGTCGCTTTCACCTACAGTTTCACGGATTATGGGGCGCCTTCGGTTGTAGGTGGCAGTTATAATGTGCTCGCGACAGATGTTTATAAACAGGTTGTTGGTCAGCAAAATTTTAATATGGGCGCCGTTGTTGGCATCATCATGCTGTTGCCGGCTGTACTCAGCTTTGCGGTCGACCGTGTCACCAACGCTAAACAACATGCTGCCATCAGTGCCAAAGCTGTGCCATATCAGATCAAGCCACATAGGAAAAGCGATATTGCGGCGACTGTTTTTTGCAGCATCGTTGCATTGGCTATGCTTTTGTTTTTTGCTGTGGCGCTATTTGCGTCATTGATTAAATTTTGGCCTTATAATCTTACCTTCACGCTGGCAAATTACGATCTTACGTCGGCGGGCATTGGTAATGGTGTTATGGCTTTTCAGAACTCTATTCATGTGGCATTGCTCACAGCTACATTGGGCACAGCGATTACTTTTGTGGGTGCTTATATCATTGAGAAAACTCAGCATTCGTTCCGCAGGAGTCGCAGATTCGCTTACCTTCTTTCTATTCTTCCGGTTGCGATTCCCGGAACAGTGGTGGGGCTTAGCTACATTATGTTTTTTAATGCGCCCGCATTTGCCATACCGTTCACCAATCTGGCACTTGTGAATCCTTTGCACGGCATCTATGGAACGTTGTGGATCATTGTTTTTGCCAATCTCATTCATTATTATTCGGTGCCTTTTACCACGGCGACAACGGCGTTGAAGCGTCTCGACAAAGAGTTTGAAACCGTTTCTGAATCGTTGGCGGTGCCCTTTTACCGCACTTTTTTTCGTATCACAGTACCGCTTTGTTTCACTGCTATTTGTGAAATGTGGGTGTATTTTTTCGTCAATGCGATGGTTACCATTTCCGCAGTCGTCTTTCTGTACTCATCAGCGACACCGATTGCTTCAACCATGATTGTCAGCATGCAGGGCGCTGGAAAAATAGCGCCAGCAGCGGCGATGTGTATGTTGTTGCTGTTTGTGAATTTGATCGTACGCTTTATTTATGAAATAGCCAATCACTTTTTGCGCAAACGCGATAAGCGCATGGCAGGTTAGGCACATTCTGTTCTCCTTTTTAACGCTTTGCTTGCTGGGCGCAAAAAAGAAGACTCGGATTTTATCCGAGTCTTCTTTTTGTTTGCGTGTTTACTTTGTAGCAATGTACTTGGCGAGGTCGACGACGCGGTTGCTGTAGCCCCATTCGTTGTCATACCAGGCAATGACCTTGAGGAGGTCGTCGCCGACTTTCATCGTGGACAGGCCGTCGACGATGGAAGAGCGTGGGTCGGTGTTGTAGTCGATGGAAACGAGTGGCTTGTCGCTGTAGCCGAGGATGCCTTTCATTGGGCCTTCGGCAGCTTCCTTGAGCAGGCTGTTGACCTGTTCAACGGTGAAATCTTCCTTGATCTGGAAGACGACGTCGGTCAGGGAGACGTTTGGCGTTGGCACGCGCAGCGCGAAGCCGTTCATCTTGCCGTTGAGCTCAGGGATGATCTTGCCCATGGCTTTGGCAGCACCGGTGGTCGTTGGGATGATGGACTGGGTGCAGCCGCGGGCACGACGTGGGTCTTTGTGACGGGCGTCGAGGTTTTTCTGGTCGTTGGTGAAGGAATGAACGGTGGTCATGATGCCGGCGACGATGGTGAAGTTGTCGTGGATGACTTTCGTCACTGGCGCCAGGCAGTTGGTGGTGCAGCTGGCGTTGGAGACGACGTTCATGGATGGATCGTAGGTGTCTTCGTTGACGCCCATAACGATCATTGGCGCGTCGGAAGATGGCGCGGTGATAACGACTTTCTTGGCGCCCTGCTCGAGATGCACGGAGGCAGTTTCGAGGGTTTTGAACTTACCGGTGGAATCGATGACGATGTCTGCGCCGACTTCGCCCCATTTGAGATTCTTAGGGTCGCGGTCGCTAAAGAGGGTGATGCGCTGGCCGTCTACGATCAGCACGCCGTCTTCATAGGACACGTCGCCCTTGAAAATGCCGTGGGTGGAATCGTATTCGAAGAGACGCGCGGTCCCTTCTGCGTCAGAGGTGGAGTTGATGGCGACCAGTTCCACTTCAGGATCCATCACAGCGATGCGAGCGACGAGACGACCGATGCGGCCGAATCCGTTAATACCAATTTTAATAGACATGATATCCTCCTTAAAAAAGAAAGCTTGTATTCTCTTATAGGATACGCTATTTTGATGAAAAAATAAAGAAAAAGTCCTCATAATTCGGTTGATTTTGTAAAAATGGTGCAAAAAATCGTTGTCTGGACGAAAAGTTTACAGATTCTGCATAAAATCGTAAAAAAGGGCTTGCAAATCTGGCGCTGGCGTGGTATCCTAATCAAGCGTTAAGGGAACGGATTACCGGGCCCTAAACGACACGCGGAAATGGCTCAGTGGTAGAGCATCGCCTTGCCAAGGCGAGGGTCGCGGGTTCGAATCCCGTTTTCCGCTCTTCGCGACGGCAAAAAAATGCTTGCGTTTTTTGGGTCGTCGTGCTATAATTTCAAACGTTGAGGGAGAACTCTGGCGGTTCGACCGAAACCTATGCGGAAATGGCTCAGTGGTAGAGCATCGCCTTGCCAAGGCGAGGGTCGCGGGTTC
>OLPU01000466.1_pt1 | contig 35637 bp, 29 predicted proteins | sample 1673111 | NCBI WGS metagenome assembly OLPU01 (sample SAMEA3136755, study PRJEB25190) | human gut metagenome | reverse complement strand
TCAGTAGTGAACCGGTAAAGGAACCGGCAAGAAGACTTCCATAAGTGGCAGAACATGGAAATACTTTTTTTACTGCCAGAAGAATCAGAAAATCCATCATCATATTTTCCAGAAACAATACATCCAGATATACTTCATACTGCATAGTCTTATCCTTCTTTCTCTTTAGCTGCTAAATAGATTTGGTACTTAAGCATGCTTTATTATAGAAAAGATGTGTTTCAGATTTTGTCAGAAGATGGGAAAAACAGAATAATTTTATTCGACATGCTGAAATGCTGGATTTTTTTAAAGAATTGTCGAAAAAGACAGGAAAAGACCGGCGTTCCTTGTCGGAAGCCGGTCTCTGGAAAGATAAGATCGGTATTTATCTGTCGTCACGATCCCATTTGTCAGCAAGATTCTGGATCTGTGACTCGAATTTTGCAAGATCTTTGTTTGCAAGACCTTCATTTTTAAGCACAACATCCATGAGGTGTTTGGCTGCCGCAACCACGCGGTTGAATGCAGTAAGAGCACGTGCTTTGGCCGGCTTTTCAACTGCTTTTTTCGGAAGCCTGATACCTTCAGAAAGGATGGTATCGGTTGCGAGATCAACACAGCCTCCAGAGTATGGTGCAAATGCCGGAATGCCGAAACGGTCTGTGATGGTAGCAGCGAAAGAATCTGTAACCGAATCCTCTCCATGTACAACAAAGATGTGGGATGGTTTTTCTTTGAATCCATCAATCCAGTTCAGAAGACCATTCATATCGGCATGTCCGCTGATCCCTGCAAGGACTTCAATACGGGCATTAACCTCTACATTTTCGCCAAAGAGCCGGACTGATTCCGGTTTGCTTTCGACAAGCTTGCGGCCAAGAGTGCCAACTGCCTGATAGCCTACGAAGAGGATTGTGCATTCTTTTCTCCAGAGGTTGTGTTTCAGATGATGGCGGATACGGCCGGCTTCACACATTCCGGAAGCAGAGATGATTACTTTTGGTTTGTCATTGAAGTTGATCATTTTAGATTCTTCACTGGTGATCGTGGTTTTCAGTCCCTGGAAAAGAAGAGGGTTGATTCCTTTACTTATCAGAGCCATTGCATCCTCATCAAAGCAGGACTGTACATTTTTCTGGAAAACGTTGGTTGCTTCGATCGCCAGAGGACTGTCTACATAAACCTCAAAATTCTGATATTCCGGCAAAAGATTATTTTCTTTGATCTCACGGATAAAGTATAAAAGCTCCTGGGTTCTTCCTACTGCGAAAGATGGAATGACTACATTTCCACCTTTGGCAAAGGTTTCGCGCAGGACTCTGGTAAGATCCTTAATATAATCCGGTTTTACAGTAGAATGGACCCGGTTTCCGTAGGTGGATTCGATGACAAGATAATCGGCTGCATCCACATGCTGCGGATCTTTGATGATCGGCTGGTCAATATTTCCGACATCTCCGGAAAATACGATTTTTTTGCTTACACCGTCTTCTGTGATCCAGACTTCAATGCAGGAAGAACCAAGCAGATGACCGACATCTGTGAAGCGGAGTTCGATTCCTTCACAGAGCTGGATCGTCTGGTTATAATCGATCGGCGCAAGAAGTGCAACTGCATTCATGGCGTCCTGTACAGTATAAAGTGGTTCGTAAAGCGGAGCACCGGAACGAAGTGCCTTCCGGTTTCGCCATTCTGCTTCGGATTCCTGGATATGTGCACTGTCACGGAGCATAATGCTGCACAGATCAGAGGTGGCGAATGTACAGATGATTTCTCCTTTAAAACCATTTTTTACAAGCAGAGGAATCTTGCCGGAATGGTCAATGTGTGCATGTGTTAAGAGGATATAGTCGATCATGGAAGGATTGATCGGGATTTCCTGATTCTCATACAGATCAGGTCCCTGTTCCAGTCCACAGTCTATTAGAATATGTTTTCCACATGCTTCAAGATAATGGCAGCTTCCAGTTACTTCATGGGCGGCACCGATAAAAGTAAGTTTCATATACTCAACCCCTTTGCGTAAAAATTATTTTAGTATATTATACTATAATTTAAAGAAAAATGATAGAAAATCAGACAATATTACTAAGATGTATATTCTTTCAGAAGAGTGCGAAAAAAGTCAAGGAGCGATATTTTTAATATTTTAGTGGGAATCGAATAAATAAAAACAGTTTTGAGAAAAATTTATACCAGTAAAGATTTGGAGGTTTATTGAGATGGTACTTAATAAAGTAGAAATCTGTGGTGTAAATACAGCAAAGCTTCCCCTGCTTAGCGACGGGGAAAAAGAGGTGCTTTTTGAGAAGATCAAAGCGGGGGATGAGGAGGCAAAAGAACAGTATATCAAAGGAAATCTACGTCTGGTACTCAGTGTGATCAAACGCTTTTCGGGAAGCAGTGAAAATCCGGATGATCTGTTTCAGATCGGGTGCATCGGACTGATTAAGGCAATCAATAATTTCAATCCGGAGCTGGAAGTAAAATTTTCAACTTATGCGGTACCGATGATCATTGGAGAAATCCGGCGGTTCATCCGTGACAATAATTCGATCCGTGTTAGCAGGTCACTTCGTGATACGGCATATAAAGCCATTTACGCGAAAGAAAATTATGTCAAAGTAAACCAGAAAGAACCTACTGTTCAGGAAATTGCAGAGGAAATCGGGATCGCAAAGGAAGAGATCGTCTATGCGCTGGATGCGATCCAGATGCCGGTCAGCTTAAATGAGCCGGTATATAATGACAATGGAGATGCTATGTATGTGATGGACCAGATCAGTGACAAAAGGAACAAAGAAGACAGATGGGTGGAGAAACTGTCTCTTCAGGCGGCAATGGACCGACTCGGAAAAAGGGAGAAGTATATTATCAGACTTCGTTTTTTTGAAGGAAAAACGCAGATGGAGGTAGCAGAAGAAATCGGAATCTCACAGGCACAGGTAAGCCGCCTGGAAAAGAATGCACTCAGGGCTATGCGACAATATCTGCGAAGTGAATAGAAAAATAGAGATTTCCAGTTGAAATTTGTCAAGGTTCATACTATTATAATCATAGAACAGAAGAACAGGAGAACAGCAATGTATAAAGCGTGTATTTTTGACTTGGATGGAACTTTGACAAATACGCTGGATTCGCTGACTTATTCAACGAATAAGACGTTAGAAGAAATGGGACTTGAGCCGATTACCAAAGAACAGTGCCGAAGCTTCGTTGGAGATGGAGCCAGATGCCTTATGGAACGTGCACTTCGTGCGTCCGGAGACACAGAGCTTAAGAGGATTGAAGAAGGTATGGAAGTGTACAGCAGAATCTTTGGAGAAAATTGTATGTACCATGTACGTCCTTATGATGGCGTTGTTCAGATGTTAGATTCACTGAAGAAGAAGGGAATAAAGATTGCAGTATTTTCCAACAAACCACATTTGCAGGCGATCGATGTAGTGGAAAGTACATTTGGAAAAGGATATTTTGACCATATTCAGGGGCAGTCGGGTGAATTTCCGAAGAAACCGGATCCGGAAGGACTTCTGTGGATACTTGATAAATTAGGGGTATCGCCGGAAGAAGGAATATACATAGGAGACTCGGATGTAGATATGAAGACAGGGAAGGCTGCCGGTATGTTTACAGTCGGAGCAGAATGGGGATTCCGGACCAAAGAACTTCTTGTGGAGACAGGAGCAGATGCAACAATTGCACATGCTGAAGAATTGCTTAACTATTTATAGTTCAGATGAGAAAATTTTTCTGTGAGAAAGATAAGGGAGGGTTGCCTGTATGTATGAGTATGATGAAGAATGTCTGCAGACATTCCTGAATATGCAGTCACAGCTTTTTGATGAGCCGGTTGCAGAGACACTGGAAGAGGCAGAAGCGTTTTTGGAAGACTGTATGGCGGTTGTTGTAGATTCTATCAAGGATGTGAGAGATTATCTGGATGAAAGCGGAGCGGACATCAGTGGTATGAGTGATGAAGAGCTGGAAGAGGCTTCAGAAGTATTCGCACTTCCGAACGGACAGTATCTGATCGTGGAAGGTTAATAAAAGGAAAAGAGCTGCGGCATCAGTTGGTTGCCGCAGCTTTTTTGAGCGCATCACGGATGGTGTTGAGAAGAAGCTGAGAAGTATAGGGACTGTCACTTGAAAGCGTAAGATGATCAAGGGACTGGGATTTACAGATCTGGTCAGCCAGATTCTCAAGAGATGGCTGAAGAAGAGGATACATGGCAGTTACCGTCTCACTTAGATTGGAAATGCGGATGGAATTGATAGAGGTGTCAGAGACAGAAACTTCCAGTTCCAGATCTTCATTTCCGAGTGTAAAAGAAGAGGTATAAACGCCGGGAGTATATTTTTTGTCGGATACAGAGGAATGCCGGTCTCCGGAGAACATAAAGAATAAAAGGCAGAGGATGAGAATACCTAAAGTGGCAAAAATAACAGTATAGATAATTTCTTTCATGTGAAGTACGATGATTTTTGTTTTGGAATTCATAAAGAACCTCCTTAGGCAGTATGGAATTTCGGCAGGTTATGCCGCTTAATAAACTATATGAAAAGAAAAAATAGTTTATGCATGAGAAATGCGTGACAAAAGAGAAAGGATTTAGTAGAATCAGGAAAGAGAAAAAGCAGAGGTGAATAGAATGTTTATAATTGCAGGACTTGGAAACCCGGATGAAAAGTATCAGGGGACAAGACATAATGTTGGATTTGATGTGGTGGACCGCCTGGCGGAGAAATACCAGATAGCAATCGATACTAAAAAACACCGTGCCCTCATCGGAAAAGGAGTGATCGAGGGACAGAAAGTGCTTCTTGTGAAGCCGCAGACTTATATGAACCTGAGTGGAGAGAGTATCCGTAGTCTGGTGGAATATTACAAGATCGATCCCGAAGAAGAACTTCTTGTAATTTATGATGATATCAGTCTGGAAGTCGGACAACTCAGGATCCGCAGAAAAGGAAGTGCCGGTGGACATAACGGAATCAAAAATATCATTGCCAATTTAGGAAGTAGTGTATTTCCACGGATCAAGGTAGGTGTGGGAGAAAAACCGAAAGGATATGATCTTGCTGATTATGTTCTTGGAAAATTTTCCAAAGAGGACCGTGTACTTATGGAAGAAGGATATGATCTTGCCTGTGAAGCTTCTGCTCTGATCTTGCAGGGAGCAATCGATCAGGCAATGAACGAATATAACCAGAAAAAGAAAGAATAAGAGGAGGCAAAAAGCGATGCATGCACTTACGGCTCCTTTATCTGAACTGGCAGAGATTGAAGAAATCTGTGAAGAGCGTGGACGGGAACCGGGCATGCTGCTTCTTTCCGGGTGTGTGACATCACAGAAAACGCATTTGATGTATGCGCTTGGAAAAGGTTATGGGCATACATTGATCGTTCTTTCCAGTGAAGATAAAGCAAAAAAATTATACGAAGAATATCGTTTTTTAAATGAAAATACCAGCTATTATCCGGCAAAGGATCTCCTTTTTTATCAGGCAGATATCCACGGAAAACAGCTGGTCAAACAGCGGATGGAAACCTTGCAGATGATGATGGAGGCAAAAAGCCAGGTTACGGTCATTACAACGATTGACGGATTCATGGATGAACTGCCATCGGAAGCAGAAATAAAAGGGGACATTCTGACCATTTCCAATGGGGAGGCGTTGGAATTTGAATCGCTGAAGGAGAAGATCATAAAACTTGGATATGACAGGGAAGCCCAGGTGGATGGTCCGGGGCAGTTTGCAGTTCGTGGTGGAATCATTGATATTTACCCACTTACCGAGGAATTGCCGATCCGTATTGAATTCTGGGGAGATGAAGTGGATTCAATACGGACTTTTGACGTGGACAGCCAGAGATCTGTAGAGAATCTGGAACAGATCGTTATTTATCCGGCAGATGACAGACTGGGAAGTGACCGGAAAGTTTCTTTTATCAACTACTTTGATCCGAAGGACACACTGGTGTTCCTGGATGAACCAGCAAGGCTTCTGGAAAAAGGGCGTCTGGCAGAAAATGAAGTGGAAAAAGCGAGAGAGAACCGTGCAGAAGAAATGGAAAGGACCGGGGAAATGGAAGAAGCTCCGGAATTTTTTACGACTGATGAAATTATAAAATTTCTGAACAAATTCTGTATGATCGGGATGTGTGCTCTGGAAATGAAATGTAAGCCATTTTTTGTGAAAAAGCGGTTTGGGATCCAGGCAAAAAGCGTTAACCCGTATAACAGCAGCTTTGAGATGCTGACACAGGATCTCAAAAGACTGAAAAGGAACGGATACCGGGCGGTTCTGATTTCTGGGTCCAGAACAAGGGCAAAACGTCTGGCAGAGGATCTACGTGATTATGATCTGAGCAGTTTTTACAGTGAGGATCAGGAACGAGAAGTGAATCCAGGGGAGATCATGGTATGCTACGGGCATATAGAAGTCGGATACGAGTACCCGATGATTAAATTTATTGTCATATCTGAGTCAGATATTTTTGGAAAGACAAAGAAGAAAAAGAAACGAAAAAGTTATGATGGACAGAAAATAAGCAGCTTTTCGGATCTGAAACCGGGAGACTATGTAGTGCATGAGAATCATGGACTTGGAATCTACCGGGGAATTGAAAAGATAGAAGTTGATAAGGTGACAAAGGATTATATGAAGATTTCGTATGCTGATGGTGGAAATCTTTATATTCTTGCGACACAGCTTGACCAGATCCAGAAGTATGCCAGTGCAGATGCTAAAAAGCCGAAACTTAACAAACTTGGAGGACAGGAATGGCATCGCACGAAGAGCAAGGTAAAGACAGCAGTCTGGCAGATTGCCAAAGATCTGGTGGAACTCTATGCAGTACGGCAGTCCAAAGAAGGATTTGTCTATGAAAAGGACACGGTCTGGCAGAAAGAATTTGAAGAAATGTTTCCGTTTGAGGAAACGGAGGATCAACAGCTTGCAATCGAGGCAACAAAACGGGATATGGAAAGCCCAAAGATCATGGACCGTCTGATCTGTGGGGATGTGGGATTTGGAAAGACAGAGATTGCAATCCGGGCAGCATTCAAGGCAGTGCAGGAGAACAAGCAGGTTGTCTATCTGGTCCCTACTACGATTCTTGCACAGCAGCATTACAACACTTTTGTGCAACGGATGAAAGAATTTCCGGTAAGGGTGGATCTGTTATGCCGTTTCCGCACACCTGCACAACAGAAAAAAACGATCGAAGATTTGAAAAAGGGACAGGTTGATATTATCATCGGAACCCACCGGGTATTGAGTAAGGATGTGGCATTTAAAGATCTGGGACTTCTGATCATTGATGAGGAACAGCGTTTTGGAGTACAGCATAAAGAAAAGATCAAAAAGCTGAAGGAAAATATTGATGTTCTGACACTTACGGCAACACCGATTCCCCGAACGCTTCATATGAGTCTGATCGGAATCCGTGACATGAGTGTGCTGGAAGAAGCACCAGTTGACCGGATGCCGATCCAGACCTATGTGATGGAGGAGAATGATGAGATGGTCCGGGAGGCAATCGAAAGAGAAATTTCCCGCCAGGGACAGGTGTACTATGTCTATAACCGTGTCCAGGATATAGCTGAAATGGCAGCGAAGATCCAGAAACTTGTGCCGGATGCAAATGTGGCATATGCACACGGGCAGATGCGGGAACACAAGTTAGAAGATATTATGTACGATTTCATCAATGGAGAAATTGATGTTCTGGTATCGACGACGATCATCGAGACCGGTCTTGACATTTCCAATGCCAATACCATGATCATCCATGATGCAGATCGGATGGGGCTCTCCCAGCTTTATCAGCTACGTGGAAGAGTTGGAAGATCGAACCGTATGGCATATGCATTTCTTTTGTACAGAAGAGACAAAATGCTCCGGGAGGTTGCAGAAAAACGTCTTTCGGCAATTCGTGAGTTTACAGATCTTGGCTCTGGTGTAAAAATCGCCATGCGGGATCTGGAAATCCGTGGGGCAGGAAACCTGCTTGGGGAGGAACAGCATGGACATATGGATGCAGTGGGATACGATCTTTACTGTAAGATGTTAAGTGAGGCAGTCCGTCACCTGAAGGGAGAAATCCCGGAAGAAACCTATGCGACAACCGTGGATCTGAATATTGATGCTTATATTCCGGCATCTTATATTCCGAATGAGTATCAGAAACTGGATATCTATAAACGGATCGCAGCAATTGAGACAGAAGAAGAACAGGAAGATATGCTAGAAGAACTGATTGACCGTTTCGGCGATCCGCCACGCAAGGTGCAGCAGCTTCTGATGATCGCGCAGCTGAAGGCGAAAGCACATGCGGCTTATGTAATTTCGGTAGAGCAAAAAGGCGATGAATACAAATTTACCATGTATGAGAAGGCAAGGGTAAATGTAGCAAAGATTCCGGAACTGCTGGCAAAATATAAGGGAGAACTGACATTTAAGACAGATGCAGAAAATCCATATTTTATTTATTGTAAACTTCGGAAAAATAAAAAAGAAAAAGCAGAGCAGATTCTTGAAAATGCAGGAAAAATTGTCGAAGATATACAGGGACTTGTCGAAGAATAATGTGTATTTTTTATGAAAAAGATTGCCAGTAAGGTAAAAAAAAGATATACTATACGAGTGCATAGTGAAGAAGTGTGTACAATGGAGCGAAGATCAAGGAGGAAATTTTATAAATGAAAAAAAGAGTGGTTGCCTGTATACTGGCAGTTGCCTGCATTGCATCTTTAAACGGATGTGGAAGCAAGTTTAACGGACAGGATACAGTGGTAGAAGTCGGAGATGAGAAAGTGACTGCAGATGTGGCGAACTTTTTTGCAAGATATCAGCAGGCGCAGTTTGAAACAACATATAGCAGTTATCTGGGAGATGATTTTTGGGGAAAAGAAGTTACAGACGGAAAGACTTACGAAGAGAATTATAAGGATTCAATCATGGATTCTCTGGAAGAAATGTATATTCTGGATGAGCACAAGGATGATTATAAAGTTTCGCTAAGTGATGATGAGGAAAAAAGCATCGAGGATGCTGCGAAGAAATTTACTGACAGCAATGACAGTGCTGCAAAAGATACAGTATCGGGCGATGAAAAGACGGTAAAGAAAGTACTGGAACTTCTGACACTTCAGAAGAAGATGGAAACTGCCATGACTGCGGATGTAGATACGAATGTATCCGATGAGGAAGCAGCACAGAAGAAAATGCAGTATGTGCTGTTCTCTACAAAGACAACGGGCAGTGATGGAAAATCGACAGATATGTCAGATGACAAAAAAGCAGAAGTGAAAAAGAAAGCAGAAGATTTCCAGAAAGATGCGGCTTCGGCAGAAGATTTTTCTGTATTTGCAACAGCAGTAGGTGCATCAGCCACCGATCTGACATTTGACTCGGATACGACATCGCCAAACGAAGATCTGATCAAAGCTGCTGATAAGTTAAAAGAAGGCGAAGTAACAGACGTGATCGAAGCAGACAATGGCTATTATGTTGCAAAAGTAGTCAGCCTTCTTGACCGTGATGCAACGGATACCAAGAAAGAGTCCATTGTATCACAGAGAAAGAGTGACCAGTATCAGTCAATTTGTAAGAAATGGAAAAAGAAAACGGATATTAAAGTACATAAAAAAGTATGGAATACGATCAGTTTTGCTGATCAGGGCGTAACGGTTAAGAGCACGACCGAAGATACAGATACATCTTCAGACTCTTCATCAAAATAAGCGTCTGACTTAACAACAGGAAAGTACGACAGGAGGAGAGATTAGGATGGAATCAATAGGTATAGTATTGAAGGATATCATGGGAAATAGTGCGGTATTTATAGCAGGAAAAGAAGCCGTGATTGTTTCGGCGGTATCAATTGTTATATCAGTTTTCATTGGAATTTTAGGTTTAAAGCTGATCCGTGTCTGGAATGCAGTGATTGGATTTGTTGCAGGGGCATTGCTTGGATTTGCCGTGACATATCTTATGGGACTGGAAGTTGTTCCGGTACTGATCGTAGCCGGTGTTGCGGGTTTGGTTTTTGCAATACTGAACAGTGTATTTAAGAAATTCGGAGCTTTCTGGGTATGCTTTCTGGGAATGGCTGGCACAGTACTTGCGATTACAAATGCGGGAAACTGGATCATGCTGGCAGTCTGCGGAGCAGTCGGACTGATTTTCGCAATCCTTGCGATGATCTGGTTTGAACCGTTTGTGATTATTGCGACGGCATTAGCAGGCGGTTTTGGAGCAGGAATGATGATCTATGATCTGGCAGGTCTGAAAAATGTGATTTTCATGTGGATCATTTCGATTGGGATTACATTTATCGGAATCGTGATCCAGTTTATCATGAAGTCAAGTGAGATCAACAAGAAGCAGGTTCGAAGAGCAAATGCGATCAAGAAAGAAACATCAAAAGAAGAAGAAATAGAGATGGCAAGAACCATGCTGATCGATCTGGATGATGATGATGACGAGGATGAAGAATAGATAAGATGGATGAGAGGATGTATCAGAATGTGATACATCCTCTTTTGCATTTGATCAGGAATGGCTGGAAGAAACCGGTATTTCTTGCAGCGTTATAAAAAAAGAGGTATAATAAAAATAGTATCAACGATATAAGATCTGGAGATGAAAATATGAAGATAGATATGCATTGTCATGTAAGAGAAGGATCAATTGACAGCAAAGTGCCGATTGAAGAATTTATTAAAAAGCTGCAGTCTAAAGGCATTGGCGGAATGCTGGTTACAGATCATGACACCTATAATGGATATCGGCACTGGAAGAATACGATCAAAGGGAGAAAATACAAAGATTTTGTCGTATTGAAAGGAATAGAGTATGATACACTGGATGCGGGACACATTCTGATCATTATGCCACAGGGAGTAAAGATGCGCCTTCTGGAGCTGAGAGGGCTTCCGCTTTCGCTGCTGATTGATTTTGTGCATCACAATGGAGGAATCTGTGGACCGGCACATCCGTGTGGGGAAAAGTATCTGAGTTTTACGAATACGAAAAGATGGCAGAAATCTCCGGAGTTGATTGAAAAATTTGATTTTATAGAGACTTTCAATGCATGTGAGCCACCACAGTCCAATGAAGGGGCGAAGTATCTTGCTGAAAAATATGGAAAACCGGGAACCGGAGGAAGTGATGCGCATAAGCTGGACTGCGTCGGCATGGGGTATACGGAATTTCCGGTACGGATTGAGACAGAGCTGGATCTGATCCGGCAGATCAGGGAAAAAGGAGAGATCCAGTCCGGTGGGGAGTATTACACGAAGACGACAAAAGACAAAATTGGAAAATTCAATAAACTTCTGATCTTTTCTTTCTGGTTTTATAACCGGGGTGGTGCACTTCTGAAAAAGCACACACGCAAAAAGAAGATCAATAAAGAACAGCCACTTGATGCAATCGATCCAATTGAGATTCCGTATCTGGACAAGATCAAGAGGAAACATTAGTGAGTGGCAAAATTTACTTTTGATACTCACATCATAATTTTAAAGATAAAAAATCCATCTGATTTCTTTTTTTAAAAGAAAACCAGATGGATTTTTTACAACCTGTTATTTTTTGAGAGACATTTCCTTCAGTTTGTTTCTAAGATCTTCAAAGGATTCTTTGTAATTGCGGCTCTGCATTTTCGGGAAAGCTTTCATGATACGCTTCTGCATATGAGAAGTTGCTTTGACATTTTCCAGGTAGCTTCTGCGAAGAAGAGCAATCCGTTCTTTTACTTCGTCAGAAACATCGGCAAGGGTGTCTGAAATTGCTTCCTGTTTTTCGGAAATAGCAGATTTAAATTCTTCCTGCTTCTCAGATACAGTATCTTTGAACTCTTCCTGTTTTTCCATAGCTGTAATAGTACGCTTGTAGATTGATTCACCAAGCTTGTCGGAAATCTGATGAAGTTCGTCTGCAATGGCCTGCATTTTTTCAAGACGTTTGTTGAGCTTCAGGATACCGGATGCTGTTACATAGAGATCGGCAAGTCCGGCAATCACCAGAATACATACAAGAATGATACCGACAAGGAAAGGAATGTGTGAGAGCAGTGTGTCAATCAGTGGATGGAATACATCTACGATGAAAACACAGAACACTCCCCAGATCAGAGAAAACAAAAGGCACACATATCCATTCAGATTGAGCGGCATATTAGAATAATCCCACCATTTGTTATGGAAAACCTTTTCGAGAATGAACCCGGTCAGCCATTCGATTGCAGTAACAAGAATAGCACTTCCGAGATATAGCAGGAGCAGGTTGGAACGAAGCGGTGTCAGAAAATGAATGACTGCAACCACGCCGAAACCGTATACCGGACAGATCGGGCCATTTAAGAATCCACGGTTGACAAAACGACGTTCTTTAAAAGCGGCAAACGCAACTTCTGTACACCAGCCTAAAAAGGCATATATAAAGAAGCACTGAAATAAATAATATAGATGCTGTGCAGTCATAAAAAACCTCCTTGAGTCTGCTGCAAAAAAATATGTAATCCTTTATATTATATACAGAAAGGAAAGATGTGTAAACGGAAAAATGTGCTATACTGAAAACATGACATGGAAGGAGCTGGTAAAATGCTGGAAGAAATGATGCCAAGATGGGTTCCGACAGAAAATGTAAATGGATTTGAAATCTGTCCCGGACTGTATCGTGATGAGGGTGCGACTGCATTTCAGTCGGCAGTTAATTTTACAGTGCATTCAAAAGGGGCTGTGACATGTGAACTTCTTCTGTTTCACAGAAAGGAACCGGAACCTTATGCGGTGATCCCATTCCCGGAAAACTGCCGGATTGGGGATGTATTTTCCATGATGGTATTCGGACTGGATATTGAAGAATTTGAATATGCGTACAGGCTGGATGGACCGTGGAAACCAAAGGAAGGTCTGCTGTTTGATAAAAAGCATATTTTACTGGATCCGTATGCAAAGGCAGTTACCGGACAGAGTGTATGGGGAAAAGCACTAAATACAGGGGGATATCGTGCCAGAGTAGTCCGGAATAATTTCTTCTGGGGCAGTGAAAAGCCAGATAAGATCCCGATGGAAAAACTGATCATCTATGAGATGCATGTCAGGGGATTCACGAAGATGGACAAAAGTGTCCGTCATCCTGGAACCTTTGCCGGAATAAAAGAAAAAATTCCTTATCTGAAAACACTGGGGATTAATGCGGTGGAGCTAATGCCGATCTTTGAATTTGATGAACTGCAGGGGAGCCGTGAGGTTGATGGAAAGAAACTGATTGATTACTGGGGGTATAATACAGTCAGCTTTTTTGCGCCGAATACGAGCTATGCAGCATCAACGGAATACAACCGGGAAGGAGTAGAATTAAAAGAACTGATCCGGGAACTGCATGATAACCAGATTGAAGTAATTCTGGATGTGGTGTTTAACCATACGGCAGAAGGAAATGAATGCGGACCGTTTATTTCGTTTAAAGGATTTGACAATCAGATTTATTATATGTTGACACCCGATGGAAAATATTATAATTTCAGTGGCTGTGGAAATACTGTGAATTGTAATCATCCGGTGGTGATCAAAATGATCCAGGATTGTCTGCGATACTGGGTGGCAGAGTACCGGGTGGACGGCTTCCGGTTTGATCTTGCCTCGATCCTGGGAAGAAATGAGGATGGGTCACCGATGGAAAATCCACCACTCGTAAAGAATCTTGCCTATGATTCGCTGCTTGCAGACACAAAGCTGATCGCGGAGGCGTGGGATGCCGGCGGACTTTATCAGGTCGGAAGTTTTCCGGCATTCCGCAGATGGTCAGAATGGAACGGAAGATACCGGGATGACGTGCGAGAATATTTAAAAGGGGGACTTTGGGCAGCAGGAGCAGCGCTTCAGAGAATTGCCGGTTCTCCGGACATCTATGATACCAGAATCCGCGGAAAACATGCTTCTGTGAATTTTCTGACCTGCCATGATGGATTTACCCTGTATGATCTTTATTCGTATAACCAGAAGCATAATGAGGCTAATGGATGGGGAAATCTTGATGGAAGTGACGATAACCGGAGCTGGAACTGTGGGGCAGAGGGGGACACTGATCAGGTGATGGTTGTTGAACTGCGCCATCGGATGATGAAAAATGCTTTTGCGGTCCTGCTTTGCAGCAGAGGGACACCGATGTTCCTTGCAGGTGATGAGTTTGGCAATACTCAGTTCGGGAATAATAATGCCTACTGTCAGGATAACGAGATTTCCTGGCTGGACTGGACAAGAAAAGAAAAGTTTCAGGATGTATTTGATTTTTGTGCTTATATGACGGCATTTCGGAAACGGCATCCGTCGATCACAGGAGATGCAGGGGCGAGCAGTCTTGGATTTCCGGAGATCAGCTTTCACGGTGAAGTGCCGTGGAAACTGGATTTTTCCAGACCGGAGATCCGGACGGCGGCAGTCATGTTTGCCGGATATGATAATAAAATGGCAAAAGAAGACTGTGTGTATCTTCTGATGAATCCATACTGGGAAGGTGTCTGGATAGAACTTCCACAACTTCCGGGCGGATATAGTTGGCATGTGGCGGTAAATACTGGAGATAAAAAGCAGGAAATTTATCAGAATCCGGTACGGATTTCGGAGGAAAGAATTCTTGTGGGACCGAGAAGTGTGATCGTTCTGGAGGCAGATCAACAATAAAATACTATTGACAAGCGGGTACTCTTCCTTTATAGTAAGGGTACTCGTCTTTTATATTCTCTTTTCTGACCTGAAAAGGCAGAAGGAGAAACTTTTATGAAATATATGAAGAATCATTTTGCCGGAATACTAAGTGTGATTCTGGCGGTAGTATCATTGTCGGGCAGCAGTATGCCTGTCGTATCTGCAAACTCAGCAGAGAGAATCGCAAAGAAAGAAACGATTGTAAAACTTGATGAAAAATTAGGAGCAGAGCCGGGAAAAGTGCTTGAGGAGTTAAAAAACCACGAAAAGGACGGTTATTATCTGGGAACGCCTTACAGCGGATATCCTCTGACAGCAGAGAACTGCATGCGTCCGAACGGAGCCTACGGTGGAAATGGGGCAATGAACTGTACCGGGTTTGTCGCTTATGTTCTGGAAAAATGTGGAGCGGATCTGTCAGAAATTGACAAAGGAAGTCTCCGTGGCGGCAAGGTCAATGCGAGCAACTGGTTTCATTGGATGACAGACAATGCCGTGGAATCCTATCATTACAACACCATTGAGGAGCTGCTTGCGGGCGGAAAAGCGCAAAAAGGAGATGTGATCTATTTTGAGCCGGTTTCCTGGGAGGAAGAAGATGCAGACTGCCATATCGGATTTTTCTGGGGAGATAATAGCAACGATAACCGGTTCTGGCATTCGGCATCTATCCCGTCGAGTGGTAATCAGATTTCACAGCTTGTGGCAAAATCCAGATCAACGGTATATCTTTTTAAGACAACCCATAACGGAAGCCTGGAGATCATGAAGAGCTCTGCAAGGTCAGAGATTACGGCTGATAATCAGCTCTACTCACTGGAAGGGGCAGAGTATACCGTCTGTAAAAGTGGGACATCCGAGGCAGTCTGCGTAATCCGGACAGACAAGAAAGGATATGGGAAGGCAGAAAATCTGCCGGAGGGTTCCTATGACATCAAAGAGACTAAAGCACCGAAAGGTTATGTACTGGACACAAAGCTGCGGCAGATCACGGTGAATGCCGGACAGACCGTGACCTATGAGTGTCAGGATGAACCGGAAAAGACAAAGGTGGAAATCCTGATCCGAAAGCAGGATGCGGAAACAGGGAAAGGGCAGGCGCAGGCAGGACTTTCTCTTGCGGGAGCAGAATTTCATGTAGCATTTTTTGATAGCTTTTTTGACAATCAAAATGAGATCGGTGTGAAGGTGCCGCTCAGGAGTTGGAAGTTGAAGTCGGATGCGGATGGTGTGGTCCGGATGGATGAGGCGCACCTGATCAGCGGGGATCCGTTTTTTGAAAATAATGAGCTTCCGCTTGGAACGATTACAGTATGGGAGATGCATGCGCCGGAAGGATATCTGGTGGACACCGTTACACATTGTATTAGGACTGGAACGGAGCAAAATGGAAGCAATAAAGCCCTGAAAATATGGAATCCGGTAGAAATAAAAGAAAAGATCATCCGCGGAGATTTAAAGCTGGTGAAAGCAGCGGATAAGACACTTAAGAGACTGTCAGATATTCCATTTCAGATCACATCCAAGGCGACAGGGGAAAGCCATGTGATCCTGACGGACAAAAACGGGGAGGCCTCGACGGGAGCATACTGGAATCCACATACTGTCAACACGAATGAGGGGAAGACAAGTGAAGACGGGATCTGGTTTGGGGAAGGAACTCCGGATAATACAAGAGGAGCGCTTCTTTATGGAACGTATCTGGTGGAAGAATTGTCTTGTAAAAATAATGAAGACCGGATGCTGATTCCTGCGTTTGAGGTGGAAGTAACAAAGGAAATGCGAGTAATTGATCTGGGGACACTGACAAATGATGAACATCCCGTACCGGAGATCGGGACAAGAGCATCTGACCGGGAAACGGGAACGCATAACGGGAAACGGACAGAACAGGTAACGGTCATAGATCGGGTAAAATGGAAAAATCTGGAGATTGGAAAAGAATATGTAGTTAAAGGCACATTAATGGATAAGGAGACCAAAAAGCCGGTTCTTCAGGATGGAAAAGAAGTGACCGCAGAGAAAAAGCTGATCCCGGATACAGATTCCGGAGAACTTCAGATGAAATTTACGTTTGATGCAACGAAGCTTAACGGAGAACAGGTTGTTGTATTTGAGGAAGTGTATCTGGAAGAGAAGCTGGTTGCAGTGCACGCAGATCTGGAGGACGAAGGACAGAGTGTAACCTATAAAAAGGAAAAGCAGGTAGAAGAGGAAAAACCGGAAAGTCCGGAAAAGCCAAAGGAAACTGAGAAAGCAAAGACGGTTGCAACAGGAGATGGATCTTATGTAAAGATTCTGGTATTTTTGATCGGCGTTATTCTGACCGGGGCACTGCTCCTGTGTTTTCTTCTGAGCCGGATGTGGGGACGAATGTGGAAACGCAGATAAGGATGGCATTGCACTTGAAAGGTTCTTATGCTATAATCGCTAAATAGGAAAATACTTTAGCAGATTGCTGAAGTGAATCAGAAAGAATAAGAAGGGTGGAGAACCATGAATTTACTTTATAAGAGTACAAGAGATGCAGAAAAGACAGTAACAGCTTCCCAGGCAATCTTAAAAGGGCTGGCAGATGACGGCGGATTATTTGTACCGGTTTCGATTCCGAAGCTTCCGGTGTCGCTTGGTGAACTCAAAGAGATGACCTATCAGGAGATCGCATATACAGTTATGAAGGAATTCCTGACAGACTTTACAGAAGAAGAGCTGAAGAGCTGTATCGCAAAGGCTTACGACAGTAAGTTTGATACCGAAGAGATTGCACCGCTTGCGAAGGTGGAGGATGCTTATTATCTGGAACTGTTCCACGGAGCAACGATCGCATTTAAAGATATGGCACTTTCCATTCTTCCGCACCTTCTGACCACTTCTGCAAAGAAGAATCAGGTGAAGAATGAGATCGTCATTCTGACTGCAACATCCGGGGATACAGGAAAAGCTGCACTTGCAGGATTTGCAGATGTAGAAGGAACCAAGATCATCGTATTCTATCCGAAGAACGGAGTCAGCCGCGTACAGGAGCTGCAGATGGTAACACAGAAAGGAGACAATACTTCTGTTGTCGCGATCCACGGTAACTTTGACAACGCACAGAGCGGTGTGAAGGCAATGTTCGAGAACAAAGAGCTGGAAAAAGAGTTAAATGAAGCAGGCTACCAGTTCTCATCTGCCAACTCCATCAATATCGGACGTCTGGTTCCGCAGGTTGTATATTATGTATATGCTTATGCGAAGCTTCTTCAGAATGAAGAGATTGCGGAAGATGAAGAGATCAATGTAGTTGTACCGACCGGTAACTTTGGAAATATTCTGGCTGCATACTACGCAAAGAATATGGGAATCCCGATTGCAAAGCTGATCTGTGCATCCAATGAGAACAAAGTTCTCTATGACTTCTTCCAGACAGGAACTTATGACCGTAACCGTGAATTTGTTCTTACAACATCTCCGTCCATGGATATTCTGATCTCCAGCAACTTAGAGCGTCTGATCTACAAGATCTCAGGAGAAGATGCAAGAAAAGATACGGATCTTATGACTGAGCTGAAGACAAAGGGAAGTTACGCGATTACAGGTGAGATGAAAGCAAACCTGGCTGATTTTGCGGCAGGATATGCGACAGAAGAGCAGGTCGCAAAGACAATCCATGATATATACGAAGATACCGGTTATGTAATGGATACCCATACGGCGGTAGCTGCAACGGTGTATAAAGCTTACAGAGAAGACAGTAAAGATGACAGAAAGACAGTAATCGCATCCACAGCAAGTCCATACAAATTTGCAGGAAGCGTTATGTCAGCGATCGATCCGAAGTATAAAGGACAGGATGATTTCAAACTGATCGAGGAGCTTCAGAAAGTATCCGGTACAGAGCTTCCGAATGCCATCAAAGAGATCATGAATGCCGAGATCCGTCACAATACGGAATGTGATGTGGATCAGATGGAGCAGACTGTTAAGAATATTCTTGGCGTAAAATAGACAGGAGAAGGCAAAAGAATGAACGGAATGGAAGGAATTTTCGGGATCATTGGTATTGGGGCGGGATTGTATAGCCTGTATGCATGGTTTCAACTTAAATTCAAAGGAATCATCAATACATCAATTCTTGTACCAAAAGATACGAATATAAAGAAGTGTAAGGATAAGGAAGCATACAGGGCAGCAGCAGGACCGAAGCTTCTTGTGCTTGCGGTAGTGCTGATCTTGTACGGCGCAGAAGATCTGTATAATACTTATGTGCAGAGTACAGGAAAATTATTCTGGGTGATGTTAGTGCTGGTACTTGCAGTACTGGTATGGTTTGCATGGACAGTCAAAAAGCTGAATGCAAAGTATTTTTAAAATCAGATCACAAAATAAAGGAAAAGGGAAGGTGCAGACAAAAAGAGCTGCACCTTCTTATTTCATTTGGCGGAAAAATTTGTTACAATAAAAGTATTGCATGGCAGAGAAAATGTGATGGGGATAAAAGAAAATGTCATGCGAGAGATGAAATGCCGGAAGATTCCGATCCGTTTCAGGATGGAACCGTATTAAAAGAAGCATTTGACAGACTGAATAAATATGTAGTAGGGTAGATGAGATTTGATGGAAAATGTATTTGAGATATTAAAAGATTTACCAAAGCCGGGGGATTACGTTCTTTTGACAGTGGCAAAAGGATCCGCAGCCGGAGAAAAAGCAATTTTGGCAGAGAAAAAAATAATCTGGGAAAGTAAAGAAAACGGTTTCTTTTCAGCACATTTTTCAGAAGCAGGTGACTTGAAAAAATGCGGACTTTATGAAATCAGAGAGCAGCAGGTGTTTTGTGATATAATTGGAGGGCAGGAGCATCTGGTCATTTGTGGCGGTGGTCACGTATCGGTGCCGGTGATCAAAATCGGGATTATGCTTGGATGGAAGGTCACGGTTCTTGAAGATCGTCCGCAGTTTGCCGATCATGCCAGAAATGCGGGGGCAACGGAAGTGATCTGCCAGCCGTTTGAAGATGCCCTGGATCAGATCGAAGGAGACAAGGATACGTATTTTGTTGTACTGACCAGAGGTCACAGATATGATCAGGTTTGTCTGGAGAAGATCGTTGGGAAGGAACATGCTTATATCGGAATGATCGGAAGCCGGAGAAGAAGTGCGATGGTAAAGCAGAATCTGATTGAAAAAGGATGCAGTCAGGAAGTAATCGGCGAGATAAAAAGTCCGATTGGTTTGAACATCGGTGCTGAGACACCGGAGGAGATCGGTGTGGCGATCATGGCAGAGATTATCGAAGTAAAGAATCAGAACAAGAGAGTCTGCGGTTATCCGGAAGACTTGCTGGAAGCAATCCTGGATATCGTTCATCCGGGAAAGAAGATGCTTGCAACGATCATTACAAGAAAGGGTTCTGCACCAAGGAATGTGGGATCCAAGATGCTGATCCTGGAAGACGGCAGCTGTGTTGGAACCATCGGAGGCGGCTGTATGGAGGCAGAGGTTTTAAGAAAAGCGAGAGTCATGATGCATGAAAATAATACAGGACTAAAGACAGAATATGTGGATATGACCGGAGATGATGCGGAGGAAGAAGGCATGGTCTGCGGCGGTACGATCGAGGTGTTACTGGAACCACTCTGGAATTAAGAAAGGATGGAAAAGGCTGTGAGAGATTCTTATGGACGAACAATTGAATATATGAGAATTTCAATCACAGACCGCTGTAATCTGCGATGCAGGTACTGCATGCCGGATGGCGCAAAGTGGATTCCTATGTCAGAAATCCTGACTTATGAGGAGATTGAACGAATCTGCAGGGAGGCTGTCCGGATCGGGATTACCAGGTTTAAGATTACCGGAGGGGAGCCTCTGGTCAGAAAAGGATGCGCAGATCTGATCCGGATGATCCGGCAGATTCCGGGCACAGAAGAAGTAACAATGACGACAAATGGGGTTCTTCTGGGTGAGAATCTGGAAGATCTTCTTGCAGCGGGGCTGGATGCGGTGAATATCAGTCTGGATACACTGATTCCGGAAAAATATCAGGAGATTACCGGGGCAGATGAACTGGAAAGAGTCAGAAAATCCATTTTCATGGCAGAAAAAAGCGAGATCCGGGTAAAGATCAACACGGTTCTGCAAAAAGGAGTCAATGATGAGGAATGGAAAAGTCTGGCAGAGTTGGCGAAAAAGAACAAGCTGGATGTCCGTTTTATTGAATTGATGCCGATTGGACAGGGAAGAGCAGAGAATGGCATTTCCGGTGCCTGGGTGCTTGGAAAACTGAAAGAAGCTTATGGAATAGAAGGAGAGTTTTATCCGTTAGAGGGACGGTTTGGGAACGGACCTGCTGTGTATTATCAACTGCCTGGTTTTCAGGGGAAAATCGGTCTGATCAGTGCATTGCATGGAAAATTCTGTGACAGATGTAACCGGATCCGGATGACATCAACCGGAAAGTTGAAAGCGTGTCTGTGCTATGCAGATACTATCTCCGTTTTTGAGGCAGCAAGACACGGATCGGAAGAAGAAATCCGGAAATGTCTCGAACAGGCGATCCGTGGAAAACCGAAGATGCATCATTTTGAGGAGCAGAATTTTATTACAGAACAGAAAAATATGTCACAGATCGGAGGATAAACATAAAAATGGGAAGACTGAAGGGAATCTGCATCAGTGAAAAGAGAGGAACCGAAAAACATGAGGTTCGTGAAGCCATGGTCAAAATGGACTGGGGGATTGAAGGAGATGCGCACGGTGGAAAATGGCATCGTCAGATCAGTCTGCTTTCCGATGAAAAGATTCAGGAATTTCGTGCAAAAGGGGCAGAAGTTGCGTATGGTGCATTTGGTGAAAATCTGATCGTGGAGGGATTTGATTTTCGCGCGCTTCCGGTTGGAACAAGATTTCATATCGGAGATGTGGTACTTGAGATGACACAGATTGGAAAAGAATGTCACAGTCATTGTCAGATTTATAAGAGAATGGGTGACTGCATTATGCCAAGAGAGGGCGTTTTTGCAGAAGTCGTCACCGGAGGTCATATCAAGGTAGGAGATGAAGTTGTCATGGAACAGGTGAAAAGTGACCGTCCATTTTCAGCGGCAGTTATTACTTTAAGTGATAAAGGGGCTGCCGGAGAACGAGAAGACAAAAGCGGACCAATGATTGTCGAAATGTTGAAAGATGCCGGATATGATATTAAAGAAACGATTTTATTACCGGATGAGCAGAAAAAACTGGAAAAAGAGCTGATCAGACTGGCTGATCAGAGACAGCTTAATGTGATCTTTACCACCGGAGGAACAGGATTCTCCGAGCGGGACCGGACACCGGAGGCGACGGTAAATGTCTGTGACCGGATGGCAAACGGAATAGCAGAGGCAATCCGGAATTATTCGATGACGATTACAAAGCGTGCTATGTTCAGCAGAGCTGTATCAGGTATCCGAAAAAAAACGCTGATCATCAATCTCCCGGGAAGTCCCAAAGCAGTACAGGAAGCACTGGAGTTTCTGCTTCCTGAACTTGGACATGGGCTTGGAATTCTCCGGGGAACAGAAGGCGAATGTGCCAGAAAATAAAGAGGTTAAAAATCATGAGTGGATTTACACATTTTAACGAAGATGGTAATGCAGTGATGGTAGATGTGGGGGCAAAGGCTGAGACAAAAAGAGAAGCACTTGCATCAGGGGTGATCCGCATGTCGGAAGAATGCTTTCAGAAAGTAAAGAAAGGCAGCATGAAAAAAGGAGATGTTCTTGGCGTAGCAAGAATTGCCGGGATCATGGGGGCAAAAAAGACAGCAGAACTGATTCCGCTGTGCCATCTGTTAAACCTTACCAAAGTCGAGATTGATTTTGAATATCTGGAAGAAGAGCATGGGATCCGGGCAATCTGCCACACGGCATGTACCGGCAGGACCGGTGTGGAAATGGAAGCACTGACCGGGGTAAATACCGCTCTTCTTACAATCTATGATATGTGCAAGGCGGTTGACCGGGGAATGGAGATCAGAGAAATCCATCTGCTTGAAAAGTCCGGTGGAAAAAGCGGGAAATGGGTACGTTAAACGTATTTTAATTTCTGGTAAAAAAAGTAAATATCTTCAACGATTAACAGTTGAAAAAACACGGCTGATGGTCTATAATAGGCTTTAGAAAACCTGGAATGTTCGAGACTTCCGTATTTTTGAACCTACAATACTTTAAACGGGATTCTTATATCTCTGTAATATGTCAGGCCCTCATTGCGCAGGGGAAGGCAGAAAAGCAGATGCGGTCGCCCACCTAGCGGAGTGCTAGGAGTCAAAAAACGGAAAACGGCATTTCGGGGGACTACAAAAGATAAAGGACAGTTGCGAGAGCAACTGTTTTTTTGGGTTTTCAAAGAAGTGAAAATGTGATAAACTATTTTGAAAAATGAAACTGCCGATAAGATAAATGGAGTTATTATATGATGAAAACGATAAACAAGATTCGGGAAATTACAGGGCAGGTGTCACAAAAGCATGTGGGAGCATACGCGGCCCAGTCTGCTTATTTTTTTGTGCTGAGTATGATCCCGATTATTTTGCTGCTTCTTGCTATCATACAATATACTCCGGTGACAAAAGCAGATGTTATGACTGCAGTGGTAAATTTGTTTCCGGAGACAAATATGCAGGATTTTATGGTTGGCATTGTAAATGAAGTATATAACCAGTCGAAGACGGTCATTCCGATTACTGCGATTGTAGCATTGTGGTCAGCAGGTAAAGGAGTACTTGCGGTTAGTACAGGACTGAACTGTGCATATGAGCTTCGTGAGACACGAAATTATGTATTTTTAAGAATCCGGGCATCCATCTATACGATCCTGTTCATTGCAGCAATTGTGATGGCTCTGGTACTTTCTGTGTTTGGTAATAATATCAGTATTTTTATATATCACAAGATTCCGTTTCTTGCGGAGACGACGGATATGATCATGCGTTTGAGAACGGTGATTTCATTTGTTGTTATGACTGGAATTTCGCTTCTGGTATATCACTTTTTGCCGAACCGGAAGCTTCCGTTCCGGGATTTGATTCTGGGATCTATTTTCTGTTCTCTGGGATGGCTGGTGATCTCGTTTGTTTTTTCAATGTATCTGACAATCTTCAAAGGATTTTCCGGTCTGTACGGAAGTATGACGGCGATCATTCTTGTGATGCTGTGGCTGTATTTCTGTATGTATGTGATGCTGCTGGGAGGGCTTATTAACTGTATCTGGGTAGATGCAAAGCGGGATATCCTGGAAAAGGATTAGTTCTGCAAAAAGCAGCATCCAGGTTCCGGAATATGATTTTGCGTAGATAAACGGTGAATCTATCAGATAAAACCGCTTGACATAAAAAAATCATATGTTACAATAGTTAAGTATATGACATATCATAAAAGCAATGACCGTGTAAGTAGTGAACTGTTTTCCGACAGAGAAGGAGAATCCCCGGCTGTAAGTTCTCCCCGGTTCAGGCAGGAAACGAATTTCCCACGTGAGCTGCGTTTTTGAAAATAAAGTAGAAAACGACGTCCCTGCACGTTACGCAGTCCGAGTGCCTGTTATTCAAATAGCAGGAAACAGGGTGGTACCGCGATTTATCTCGTCCCTTTTTAGGGGCGATTTTTTTTATATATTAGGAAAGTGTTCTTTCCTAATATATAAAAACGCTCCGCGAGGATGTGCACTGCGGCGTATAAGGAAGATGTCACAAGCGATCGCCGCAGGTGCCAGAATGTGCCAAGGCACATTCTTTTTTCTGCCACAGGAAATTTTATTTCCTGTTATAGTTGCAAATGAATAGACAAAACAAGTTTTAAGGAGGATATCATGAAAGAAAGACTTGAGAGCATCAAACAGGAAGCCATTAAGCAGATCCAGGCTTCTGATGTACCGGAGAAATTAAATGATGTACGTGTCAAATTCCTTGGTAAAAAAGGAGAACTGACAGCCGTATTAAAAGGAATGAAAGATGTAGCTCCGGAAGAACGTCCGAAGGTAGGACAGCTTGTGAATGAGACAAGAGCTGCTATCGAAGAACTTCTTGATGAGACAAAGAAGAAAATGGATGCTGCAATCCGTGAAGAAAAATTAAAACAGGAAGTTATTGACGTAACACTTCCTTCCAAGAAAAATACAGTAGGTCATCGTCATCCGAATACGATCGCTCTGGAAGAAGTAGAACGTATCTTCATCGGTATGGGATATGAAGTTGTGGAAGGACCGGAAGTAGAATATGACCTTTACAACTTTGAAAAACTGAATATTCCTGCAGATCATCCGGCAAAAGATGAACAGGATACATTCTATATCAACAAAGACATCGTGCTTCGTACCCAGACATCACCGGTTCAGGCACGTGTGATGGAACAGGGCAAGCTCCCGATCCGTATGATCGCACCGGGACGAGTATTCCGTTCTGACGAAGTGGATGCAACCCATTCACCATCCTTCCATCAGATCGAAGGACTGGTAATCGATAAAAATATTTCCTTTGCTGACTTAAAGGGAACTCTGGAAGTATTTGCAAAAGAACTTTTCGGACCGGATACCAAGACAAAATTCCGTCCGCATCATTTCCCATTCACAGAGCCAAGTGCAGAAGTAGACGTATCATGCTTCAAGTGTGGCGGAAAAGGCTGCCGTTTCTGTAAAGGATCAGGATGGATTGAAATCCTCGGCTGTGGTATGGTTCACCCACACGTACTCGAAATGTGCGGAATCGATCCGGAAGAATACACTGGATTTGCATTCGGAGTAGGACTTGAAAGGATCGCCCTTCTCAAATACGAGATCGACGACATGCGCCTTCTCTACGAGAACGATATCAGATTCTTAAAGCAATTCTAGTGAGCACACAATGAAAGGAAGCACGAGCGAAGCGAGTATTTACTTTCATGTGCGAACGGTACGACAAAATCAAAGAGCAGCACGGAGAGCTGCGGCAGCATCGAAAGATGCTGGATTTTGGAGTCTGAATAAGGGAAATTTATAAACAAATCAGAAGGAGATATAAAATGGATACTTCATTATCATGGATTAAAGCGTATGTTCCGGAACTTGACGTAACAGCGCAGGAATATACAGATGCAATGACTCTTTCCGGAACAAAGGTAGAAGGTTTTACAAAGCTGGATGCTGATCTGGATAAGATCGTAGTAGGACAGATTGAGAAAATTGAGAAACATCCGGACGCAGATAAACTGATCATCTGTCAGGTAAATGTAGGAACAGAGACCGTACAGATTGTTACAGGTGCTCCGAACGTAAAAGAAGGAGACAAGGTACCGGTTGTTCTGGATGGCGGACGCGTTGCGGGCGGACATGAGCCTGGACAGAGAGTAGAAGGCGGAATCAAGATCAAAAAAGGAAAACTCCGTGGAGTCGACAGCTACGGAATGATGTGTTCCATCGAAGAACTTGGTTCAGACAGAAATATGTACCCGGAAGCACCGGAATATGGAATCTACATTTTTGATGATGACGCAGTTGTCGGAGAAAGTGCAGTAAAGGCACTCGGACTGGATGATGTCGTATTTGAATACGAGATCACCTCCAACCGTGTGGACTGCTTCAGCGTGGTTGGTATCGCAAGAGAAGTTGCAGCTACATTCCACAAAGAATTCAAGCCACCGGTTGTAACATCAACCGGAAATGATGAAGATGTCAATGATTACATCAAAGTAAAAGTAGAAAATACAGACCTTTGCCCACGTTACTGTGCAAGAGTCGTAAAAAATATCAAGATCGGACCTTCACCGAAATGGATGCAGAGAAGACTTTCTTCCGTAGGAATCCGTCCGATCAACAACCTTGTTGATATCACAAACTATGTAATGGAAGAATACGGACAGCCAATGCATGCTTATGATCTGGATACCATCGCAGGTCATCAGATCATCGTCCGCAATGCCCATAAAGGAGAAAAATTCGTAACACTGGATGGTCAGGAAAGAGAAATGGATGATTCTGTTCTGATGATCTGTGATGGCGAAAAAGCGGTAGGTATTGCCGGAATCATGGGTGGCGAAAATTCCATGATCACTGACAATGTACAAACCATGTTATTTGAAGCTGCATGCTTCGATGGAACCAACATCCGTAAATCCAGCAAGAAAGTCGGACTTCGTACTGATGCATCCGGTAAATTTGAAAAGGGACTGGATCCGAATAATGCAGAGGATGCAATCAACCGTGCCTGCCAGCTGATCGAAGAAATGGGAGCCGGTGAAGTTGTCGGAGGAATGGTTGATGTATACAGCAAGAAAAAAGAACCTGTACGTGTACCATTTGATGCCGACAAGATCAATGCACTTCTCGGAACAGACATCCCGGAAGAAGATATGATCAAATATTTTGAAAAGATCGACCTGGAATATGATGCAGAAGCAAAAGAAGTGATCGCACCAACCTTCCGTCATGACTTATTCCGTATCGCCGATCTTGCGGAAGAAGTAGCAAGATTCTACGGATATGATAATATCCCGACTACATTGCCTACAGGTGAAGCTACAACTGGTAAGCTTTCTTTCAAGCTTCGTGTGGAAGAAGTAGCAAGAAATATTGCAGAATTCTGTGGATTCAGCCAGGGAATGACTTATTCATTTGAAAGCCCGAAGGTATTTGACAAGCTCCTCCTCGACAAGGATGATCCGATGCGTCAGGCAATCCAGATCATGAACCCGCTTGGAGAAGATTACAGTGTCATGCGTACAACATCCCTGAATGGTATGCTGACATCTCTTGCAACAAACTACAACAGAAGAAATAAAAATGTCCGTCTATACGAGCTTGGAAATATTTATCTTCCAAAGGCACTTCCACTGACAGAACTGCCGGACGAAAGAATGCAGTTTACACTTGGAATGTACGGAGATGGAGACTTCTTCAGTATGAAAGGTGTTGTAGAAGAGTTCTTTGAAAAAGTCGGACTTCATAAGAAAGAAACCTATGATCCAAATGCAGGAAAGAACTTCCTTCATCCGGGACGTCAGGCAAACATCGTTTACGATGGAACGGTTGTCGGATACATGGGTGAGGTTCATCCGGAAGTTGCTGATATCTATGGAATCGGTGAAAGAGCATACGTTGCTGTCATTGATATGCCACAGATCACAGAGCTTGCAACATTTGAAAGAAAATACGAAGGAATTGCAAAATACCCGGCAGTCAGCCGTGATATCAGTATGGTAATGCCAAAATCCATCCTGGTAGGACAGGTTGAAGAAGTGATCGAGAACAAGGGTGGCGCTTATCTGGAAAGCTATAAGCTGTTCGATATCTATGAAGGCGCTCAGATCAAGGCAGGCTTCAAGTCTGTTGCTTACTCTATCACATTCCGTGCAAAAGATAAGACTCTGGAAGAAGCTGACATTTCAGCTGCTATGAACCGTATCTTAAAGGCACTGGAGGAAATGGGTATCGAGCTTCGTAAGTAGGCGAAAAGAGGTCAAAAGAATGAAACGACAGGATTTTTATTTTGATTTACCGGAAGAGCTGATCGCGCAGGATCCGCTTGAAGACAGATCCAGTTCCAGACTGCTTGTTCTTGATAAAAAAACCGGTGCAACCAGTCATCACATTTTCCGTGAGATCAAAGATTATCTCAAACCGGGAGACTGCCTTGTGATCAATGATACCAAGGTTATCCCGGCACGTCTTTATGGTCACAAGGAAGAAACTGGAGCGCTGATCGAGATCCTGCTTCTAAAACGCCGCGAAAATGATATCTGGGAGTGTCTTGTAAAGCCGGGAAAAAAAGCACGTCCCGGTGCAAAGATCACTTTTGGTGACGGTATCCTGAAGGGTGAGATCATTGATATTGTAGATGAGGGAAACCGTCTGATCCAGTTCCATTATGAGGGGATTTTCGAAGAGATCCTGGATCAGCTGGGAGAAATGCCGCTGCCGCCGTATATTACCCACAAGCTGAAGGATAAGAACCGTTATCAGACTGTATATGCAAAGAATGAGGGATCTGCTGCCGCACCTACCGCAGGACTTCACTTCACGCCGGAGCTTCTTGAGAAAGTAAAGGAGAAGGGTGTGAATATTGCACATGTAACTTTACATGTAGGTCTCGGAACCTTCCGCCCGGTAAAGGTAGATGATGTAGAAAAGCACCACATGCACTCGGAGTTTTATATTGTGGAAGAAGATCAGGCAAAACTGATCAATGATACAAAGAAAAACGGCGGAAGAGTGATTTCTGTGGGAACTACCAGCTGCCGTACCCTGGAGTCCGCAGCTGGAGAGGATGGAATCGTGAAGGCCGGAAGCGGATGGACAGAGATCTTTATCTATCCTGGATATAAATTCAAAGCTATCGATGGACTGATCACCAATTTCCATCTGCCGGAGTCTACGCTTCTGATGTTAGTTTCAGCCCTTGCCGGAAAAGAACATATTATGGCTGCTTATGAGGAAGCAGTACGGGAGAGATATCGTTTCTTCAGCTTTGGCGATGCCATGATGATCGAATAAGATACAAAATTACTCTTTATATTATAATATCCCAACGGATCGCAGCATAGAAACATGCAGTGCAGGATCTGTTGGGATATTATTTTTGTTATGCTATTTATTCTTCACTGTCAGAGCTTTCCGATGTAGCGGATGAAGAATCCGCAGCAGGAATCGCAGCACTGCGTTCCTCTATCTTGGATTTGATCCTGGAAGCTTCATCTCCGGATGCAGGAGTTGGCTGGTAGTTGTTGTAGCCATCTGCGGAAGAAATAGAACAGGGAATGATATTGGTCACGTTATCAGCCTGTACGCCTTCTGAGGTGACAGTGAAGGTCTGCTGGAAGATCATGGTGTCCATATCACTTGGAGAACTGTTTCCTCCAAAACAGAAATTGCCAAGACTGTAGACGATGTTTTTTCCTTTATAGGTTTCGATTCCCTGGAGTACATGCGGATGATGGCCACATACCAGATCTGCACCTTCATCGATAGCAAGACGGCCAAGGGTCATCTGATTGGTATCAGGAACTGTTTCAGTCTCATTGCCCCAGTGGAAGATCACAACTATAAGCTCTGCTCCATCTGCTTTGACCTTTGCGATATTATCTTTCAGCTGCTGTTCGCGTTCAAGATGATCCTTCAGTTCATAAATTCCGACAAGACCAACTTTGATTCCCTTGATGTCCATAACTGCAGTATCATCATAACCGAAGTGTGTAATGCCTGCATTATCCAGAGCAGTCAGAGTATCCGTGTAGCTCTGCTCTCCGTAATCATGGCTGTGATTGTTTGCAGTGTTTACGGCTTCAACGGAACCGCTGGTGAGTATCTGAGCATATTCGGCAGGTGCTTTAAATGCAAAGGTTTTATCTTCTCTGGCATCGGAATCGGTGAGGGTTCCTTCAAAATTGGCAATTGTCAGGTCATCTGCCTCAAAGATGCTTTTTACATTCTTAAAGAAATAATCTTTGCCGTTGTTATCGTAGCATGCGTTCAGACTTGTGTCATAATCAAAGGTCTCATCGGTACCCAACGTGCAGTCCCCGACTACGCTGAGCGTCAGTGAAACGGGATCTTTCACAGCAGCAGCTTCTTCTTTTGCCTTTTTTGCGGCCTCCTCTTCCTGTGCCTTCTGCAAAGCGGCGGCTTCTGCAGCTTTCCGGGAAGAAATGCATGCACGTGCGGAAAAAATGATCACAAGAACAAGTATGATCAGGATCCCGCCAGCTGCAAGAAACATTTTCTGACGGCGTACCTGGTAATATCTGGATTTTTTGCTGATGTCATTCCTGCGAGTCCCAGTGGAATGTGAACGGGAATTACGGGATGCAGAACCAGAATGCTTCCGCCGTGCTTCCTGTGCTCTGGCGGCTTCTCTGCGTGCCTGCTCTGGATCATGGCCATGAGGCGGCCGCCTTTGATTGTCGTTTGCCATTCTTTTTCTCCTTCATATGTAAAGATATCTTTATTATAGAAAGAATGGTAAGTATTGTAAAGAAAGAATCGCGGACTTTTCAGAAAAAGAAGTTTTTGATATAATAATTAGGCCAAAAGGCAGAAATATAAACTACAGGGAGATGGTGCTGGTATGATATTATATATCGGAAATCATACAAGTTCGTCCAAAGGCTATGCTGCCATGGGGCGTCAGATGCTGAAAAACGGCGGAAATACGTTCGCTTTTTTTACCCGCAACCCCAGAGGCGGCAAGGCAAAAGAGATCGATCCCGCAGATGTGGAAAGATTTCTGGAGCTTTCCGGGGAAAATCATTTTGGAAAGCTGGTGGCACATGCACCGTATACCATGAATGCCTGTGCCGCAAAAGAAAATCTGAGAGATTTTGCAAGAGAGATCATGGCAGATGATCTGAAACGTATGGAATATACACCGGGAAATTATTATAATTTTCACCCGGGCAGTCATGTAGGACAGGGAACTGAGACGGGAATTGCCAAAATCGCGGAAATCCTCAATGATGTCCTTACAGAAGAACAGAGTACGACCGTCCTTCTGGAAACTATGTCTGGCAAGGGTTCAGAAGTAGGAGCAACGTTTCAGGAGCTTCGTGATATCATTGACAGGGTGGAAAAAAATAATAAACTGGGTGTCTGCCTGGATACCTGTCATGTATGGGATGGCGGTTATGATATTGTCCATGATCTGGATGGTGTTCTTGATGAGTTTGACCGGGTGATCGGCCTTTCCAGATTGAAGGCTGTTCATCTTAACGACAGTATAAACGGACTGGGCAGTCATAAGGATCGTCATGCAAAGATCGGCGAAGGTCAGATCGGCCTGGATGCACTTGTGAATGTGGTGTGCCATCCGGCTCTTGAGGGAATTCCCTTTATTCTGGAGACACCAAATGATGATGAAGGATGGAAAAGAGAAATTGCACTTTTACGAGAACGATATTTCATGAAAGGAGATTGATCCATGAAAAAGTTCAGATATTTTATCCTGGTGCTTGCCGGGGTGGCAGCGATGATGCTGGGAGGATGCAAAGATAAGGAAAAATACGACGAATCTGCTTTTCAGGATGACCTGGAACCTCTGAGTGAGGATGAAGTGGAGGCCATGGACCAGAATGGTGACGATGAGATGGCAGTAGCTGATGAAAGTGACCTGGAGCAGCTGCAGGATTCTGAAAATGCTGCAGGATCAGGAGACACAGATGGGTCCGCTTCATCGGATGCAGCAGACTCACAGAGCGAAAAGAAACTGGATGAAAATGGCACCTATACAGATAAAGATGAAGTGGCCCAGTACATTTATGAGTATGGCCATGTACCCTCCAATCTGACTGCTGCAGACTATGATAATGCAGACAGTATGCTTCCGGTAGAGGATGGCGTCACCTATCAGCAGTGCAGCCTTGATGATGCAGGGAAACAGAAGCTGATCTTCACTCAGGATGCAAAGCGCATTTATTACACAGACGATGACGGACAGTCTTTTGACGAGATCTATTAAAATCAAAAGAACAAAATAAGACCCCCGGATACAGATAAACGATCAGTATCCGGGGGATTTTGCATGTCAGGGTTGAGACTGATCAGTGGACCAGATTTTTCATTTCAGCTCCATCCATAAAAGTTTTTGCGTTTTCCAGGGTTGTCTCCGCAATATTGGTCAGTGCTTCTACCGTAAAGAATCCCTGATGTGAGGTCATGGTCACATTTGGGAAGGACAGAAGACGCTGGATCGTGGAAGTAGGAAGAATGCTGCTTGACATGTCTTCATATACATATGCAGATTCTTCTTCGTAAACATCCAGACCAACGGCGAAGAATTTGTGATCACGGATACCTGCGATCAGGTCATCGGTTTTGATCAGTCCACCTCTGGAGGTATTTACAAGGATCACACCATCTTTCATTTTTGCAATCGTTTCGGAGTTGATCAGATGCTCTGTTTCCGGAGTCATCGGACAGTGCAGACTGATCAGATCACTGGTGGAAAGGAGTTCGTCCAGTGAAACATACTCCAGAAAGTCAAGATTTTTATTAGGGAAAAGATCATAAGCAATTACCTTCATGCCAAAGCCGCGGCAGATTTTTGCCATTGCCTGACCGATTTTTCCGGTGCCGATAATTCCGGCTGTTTTCTGATAAAAGTTAACGCCCATGAGACCGTTCAGTGCAAAGTTATTTTCACGGCATTTGATATATGCCTTGTGGGTGTGCCGGTTGGCAGTAAGAGCCAGTGCCATGGCGTGTTCGGCAACTGCTTCCGGAGAATAACCGGGAACACGTGCCACCTGGATCCCGCATTTTGCTGTAGTTTCCAGATCAACATTATTGTATCCGGCACAGCGCATGAGGATCAGTTTTACACCCTGGCGGTGAAGTTCTTCAATGACCGGTGCGCCGAGATCTGCATTTACAAATGCACAGATGGCATCGTAGCCGTGGGCAAGAGCTGCGGTTTCTTCATGGATATTTGCTTCAATGAATTTAATTTCAATACCTGGATAAGATGGAAGCAGCTTCTCAAAAAATTCCCTATCGTAGCTCTTGGTGTCATAAAACAAAATTTTCATAATCGTTGCTCCTCTCTGGAAATAATTATTTTCCGAAAAAATAATACCATAATAGTAGGAATTTGGAAAGTGGGAAAAACGATAAAATTTATCAAAAAAATGGTTTCATTTTGGAATTATGATATCCATAATAAATAAAAATTATACGAAATACAAAAAAAGAGAGCATTTTATGCACTGTCATCTGATGGAACAGACGCTGTGATACATGAAAATGCTCTCTGTCTGGATATAAGATAATTATTCTGCCAGACTATAAAGATCGGAATAGAATTCCGGATAGGAGATGTTGACACATTCTCCGTTTTTGATGGAAAGTGTTCCCTCACAAAGCAGTCCTGCTACTGCAAAAGACATGGCTACACGGTGATCCAGATGAGAATCGATCTCTGCGCCATGAAGGGCTTTTCCACCATGAATGATCATGCCATCTTCGGTTTCCTGGATCTCTGCGCCCATTTTCCGAAGATTTTCCGTCATAACCTGGATGCGGTCGGATTCTTTGACACGAAGCTCCTGTGCATCCCGGATAACAGTGGTTCCTTCTGCAAAAGCTGCCATAACGGCGATCATCGGAAGTTCATCGATCAGAGTAGGAATGATCGCGCCTTCTATTGTGGTCCCGTGAAGCGCAGAGGAGCGGATCAGAAGATCGGCAGTAGGTTCGCCCTCTGTGGTTTCATTAAGAAGAGTGATATCTGCTCCCATGGCCCTGCATACACGGAGGATGCCGTCACGGGTCGGGTTGATCCCCACATTTTTCAGAAGAATCTCACTGCCTGGCACCAGAAGTCCGGCAGCGATGAAATAAGCAGCAGAAGAAATATCCCCAGGTACTGTAATTTCTCTGGCAAAAAGAGATGGTTCCGGAGCAATGGAAGCGGTAGTTCCCTCAGAAGTTACCTGAGCTCCAAAATAGTTTAACATGATTTCTGTATGGTTCCTGGAAAGAACCGGTTCGGTGACGCTGGTAATTCCGTCAGAATACATTCCTGCAAGAAGTACACAGGATTTTACCTGAGCAGAAGCAACTGGGGAATCATAGTGAATGGCCTTCAGAGGATGACCTGTGATCCGAAGGGGAACACAGTTATTTCCCTTTATGCTTGCAATATCAGCGCCCATGGAAAGGAGAGGCGTCATGATCCGTTTCATGGGACGGCTCTGGATAGAGTCATCGCCGGTAAGCTCCGATACAAAATTTTGTCCTGCAAGAATACCGGAAATCAGGCGGGTAGTTGTGCCACTGTTTCCAACATCCAGAATATCAACAGGGGCAGATAATCCGTGGAGTCCTTTTCCATGAACCAGGATTTCTCCGCTGTTATTCTCAATATCAATGCCCATTTTGCGGAAACAGGAGATGGTGGAAAGGCAGTCAGCTCCTTCCAGAAAATGGGTGATCTTTGTGGTTCCTTTGGCAAGGGAACCGAACATGACGGCACGGTGGGAGATGGATTTGTCGCCTGGGACTGTAAGTTCTCCGTGGAGATTTGTAAGTTTTTTTATTTCCATAATAATCGTTCCTTAAATATAAAGTTTCATACAGCAAAAACGGGTATCGGCTATATTACTTATAAAGAATTAGACGAGTCAATATGGCGGTTACTTCATATTTGCTGTATTGATACAGAGTTTGTCTGAAAAATTAATTGTGATGTATCCAATAAACAACTGCCGGTGCGCTGGTTATCGCTCATAAACAATATAATTGCGCTTTTTCAAAAGTGCAATGGCCCGTTCCATAGCGTCTTCTTCATAAAATTCGATTTTCAGAACGCCCTGCTCGAATTCGCGGTTGTGGATGATGCCGATGTTTTTAATGCTGATCTTGTCCATGGCAAGGATGGTGGCAATGGTAGCGATTCCGCCGGCCTCATCTGCAATATCCAGATAAAGCACATAAGCCTTGCGGATAGGACCATTATCCACAACATCAATGGAATCACGGTAATCCCTGGAGCTTGCAAACATCTGATAAATAGCATCTGCCTCCTTCCCATCTGTAGCACAGTTGTCTACAGAACAGCGGATCTGGATCAGCATGCGGATATAGTCGTCCAGAACATTGGAAATGTTCTCATGGTTTTCCATGCAGATCTGCTGCCACATAACGGGAGAGGAGGAGGCAATCCTTGTAATATCGCGGAAACCGCCTGCTGCGATGGTCTTCATATATTCGGCATCGTTGTCCAGAGTTTTTACCAGATTTACAAGGGCAGAAGCAATAATATGGGGCAGATGGCTTACACCTGCTGTAATAAAATCATGTTCTTCAGCTGTAAGCACCATAGGGATAGCACCAAGAGAACTGATCAGCTCTGTAAAATCTGAAATATATTCCAGTCCCACTTCCCCGCCCGGAGTAAGAATATAGTATGCATTTTCCAGAATGCGCTCGTTGGAATGGTCAAAAC
>OLPU01000454.1_pt1 | contig 36175 bp, 30 predicted proteins | sample 1673111 | NCBI WGS metagenome assembly OLPU01 (sample SAMEA3136755, study PRJEB25190) | human gut metagenome | reverse complement strand
CACGACCTATCCTCACAGAATAATGATACGTCCGCATGGTGCGGTTCTGCCCACAGGAATGGGAATAGTTGAGATACTAATGGAGCTTTCCAAAGCCGTCTGTCTGCTTCTGTAACATTGTGAAAAATACGCATATTGGATAAGCCTATGTGCGTATGTTGAGAATAGATAGCTGACTAAGGGGGCTGATAACTTGGCTAAAAAAGAACCTGCACAATATATCGTAGAACGGGAATTTTTAGGTAAATTTTCCGTAGAGGAATTGCTTGTCCGTATCGTGAAATCTCATGTAAAAAAAGGACTATCAAGAGGGTAAAACCCTTGAAAACAATGGAAAGAAGCCGTACTTTATGGTATAATATTATCATAGGTACGGCAGTTGAATAGGTGGAAAAATGATTTGTCAAAAAGGTTCAAACTTATTTAACGTGGCTATTTATATCAGATTATCACGAGAGGACGGAGATAAGGAAGAAAGCGATAGTGTAGGAAATCAGAGAAAACTTTTAACAGAATATGTGAACAAGCATGATGACTTTATCTTATATGATGTTTATATTGATGACGGTTTTACGGGAACGAATTTTAATAGACCAGACTTTCATAGAATGATTGCTGACATTGAAGATAACAAGGTAAATTGTGTTGTTGTAAAAGACCTTTCCCGTTTCGGACGAGATTACATTGATACGGGGCGATATTTGGAAAGAATATTTCCAGAGCTTAATGTTCGTTTTATTTCTGTAACAGATAATATTGATAGTATGAAGCAGGCATACGATATGTTACTTCCTATTAAAAATATATTCAACGAGCAGTATGCCAGAGATATTTCTAATAAAATTCAAGCGACTGTAAAATCAAAGCAGAAAGCAGGAGAATTTATCGGAGCTTTTACAAGTTATGGTTATAAGAAATCTCCTGCAAATAAAAATAAACTTGTGATTGATGAATATGCGTCCGAAGTTGTAAAAAGAGTATTTACTATGTATGCACAAGGAATAGGAAAACAAAGCATTGCCAAAATACTAAATGCAGAGGGTATCCTTTGTCCGTCGGAATATAAAAAGCTCAACGGCGAAAATTACAAAAATTGCAATCGTTTAGAGAAAACTTCTTATTGGACGTATTCCACGATTAAAGTGATGTTACAAAATGAGCTTTATATTGGAAATATGGTACAAGGAAAGAAACATCAACGTATGAGAAGCAAACAGCGTCCAGTTGAGAAAGAAAACTGGATAAGGGTTGAAAATACACATGAACCGATTATAGACCGTCAACTGTGGGATAAGGTACAAAAACTGCTGACGAAAAAGCATAGGGATATTGATTTAGAAACAAATAAAAATATCTTTGCAGGTTTTATCAAGTGTGGCGATTGTGGTCGGGCAATGATGAAAAATTTCTGGCGACGTGCTGACGGAAGTAAGTCCTATTCATTCTATTGTGGAACTTACAAAAGAAGTGGAAAAGATTATTGCACTCCGCACACGCTCCCGTTTCAAGTATTGAATGATATTGTGCTGGGAGATTTAAAGCAGATTATCCGCAATGTAGAGAACTTGCAGGAACTTGTAAAATCACAATCTTTCACAGCAACAAAAATCAGAAAATCAACAGACATAGAACTGACAAAGTTAAAAGCAGAGCTTGAAAGAGTGAAGAAGCTGAAAAAGTCAATTTATGAAGATTACAAAGACGAACTGATTTCTAAAGAAGAATTTCTTTCTTATCGAGAGGACTATCAACAAAAAGAAACGCTTTACTCCAAACAGATTGAAACGCTGGAAGAAAAGAAAAAGGAAAGTGTAACAGAAGATGTTTTTGAAACACCGTGGTTAAGGCGGTTGTTGGAACTGAAAGACATTGAAGAATTAGACAGAGATATTATTGTGGAAATGATAGACCAGATAACAGTTTATGAAAACCGCAAACTTAAAATCTCATACAACTTCGGAAATGAACTGGAACATTTATTTTCAAGCGTTTACTGTGAGGACTTGGAGAAAAAGGCTATCTAATCTCAATACATTTCTAACTCCCCATATATACTGGGGAATACATATCACAATTTGCGTAAACTACAACCAGCACATGCCGCATCAAATGAGAGCGCAACCTTCTTTTCGTCGGTCTGGACACAGTAAATCGGAAGTTCTTTCCCATTGACATTACTCGAAACCTTGACAATTCCTGATATGTACCTACATGAACCTATCAATGCTATTGCAACCACACATGTAAAAATCCCACGAATTAACCATTTCTTATTCCATTTCTTTTGAATACGCTTGCAATTGGTACTTATTTTCTCAAGTTTTATAAACTTTCTCATAAAAAAACTCCGGAACATCTGCCTTTATAGCAGTATATGTTCCGGAGTAAATCATATATTCTACACTTAGTTCTAAATGTTCGACAATTTTATTTATTTCTCAGCATTTTTGTATACTTCCATAGCTGCTGCCACACCTTCGCCTGTAGCAATCTTAACATTATTCTGAAGCATAACTGCTTCAAGAGCACCAAGAAGTATCAGAATATTTCTCTTCTGGCTTGAATATCCCATGTTACCAATTCTTAAAATCTTGCCGTCCAGTGGTCCGAATGATGTCGCAATTTCGATTCCGAACTCGTTGAGAAGTGTTCCACGGATTACCTTTCCGTCTACTCCTTCCGGAATATTGATTGCTGTTACAACTGGCATCTTGTGCTCGATATCTCCGAAAATGCTAAGACCCATTGCGTTCAGACCAGCACACAGAGCCTTGTCATTGAGGCTGTGTCTTGCCCATCTTGCTTCCAGAGTCTCGTCCACGATACAGCGGAGTGCTTCATGTACTGCATACTGCATACTTGTAGCCTCTGTATGATGGTTCAGACGTCTTGGGCTCCAGTAATCCTCAAGCTGTGCAAGATCCAGATAGTTACTTGGGATTCCTGCAAGTGAACCGTTTACATCATCTGCTGTACGGATTCCTTTCTCTACTTTCTTTCTCTTCTTAACAATCTCTTCAATCTGCTCATTGTATGTAATCAGTGCAGAACCTGAAGGTGCTGAAATACATTTCTGTGTACCGGAGATACATGCGGATAACTTCCAGTCGTCAACGTGTACTTCTGCTCCACCAAGTGTTGCAACTGCATCTACAATCAGAAGTGCACCATATTTCTCACAGATTTCACCAATCTCTTTCAATGGCTGCATCATAGATGTAGAAGTCTCACCGTGGATAAATGCAACGGCTTTGTAGCTGTCTTTCTTTAATGCCTCTTCAATCTCTTCCGGCTCAAATACAGTTCCCCATTCTCTCTCAAGAAGTGTGATATCTGCTCCACATCTCTCCAGAATCTCTGCAAGCAGATATCCAAAACGTCCGAATGCAGGAATCAAGACTTTATCTCCCGGACAGATTGCTCCTGTCAGAACTGTCTCAAGACCGCCTCTTGATGTGGTATCTACAAGATATGTCATTTTATTTTGTGTCTGGAACACATAGCGCTCCATCTCCATTGTCTCATTCATAAGTGCTGTAAATTCCGGATCGAACTGTCCGAGAATGTGTGCGCCCATTGCGCGAAGTACGCGAGGATCTGCTTCAACTGGTCCCGGTGTCATAAGTGTACGTGGTGATGGATTAATTTCTTTAAATTTCATGTCTGTCATCCTCTCTTTTCATGTGTTGTTTCTGTTATTTTTTCCTGTTTTTTTCTTAGAAATCCATTGGAAAGATGCTTTTAAACATTCTTCTGAAAGCATCTGATATTGGAAATTTTATTCCTGATATCGAAAAAAGAGGTGCAAAAAACCAATAAGCTTGTTCCCCCATTGGATTTTTCAACCTCTTTTCTCGCTTCTTCCAGAGAAATTTTATGTACGGTCTTTCCAATATCAATCAGAATACTCTCACTGAGCTGGCTTGCCGCATTTCCAAGGAAGGTGAGAACTGACAGACGGTTATAATCTGTGATATGCATGAAGTCCTCTTCTTCCAGAAGTTCCATCGGGTCAAGCCCGCATCGCCTGGAAAGCAGATAGTAAACACTGTCTGTTGCCAGCTGACGAAAATCACTGCGGATCGTCACCTCATCCAGATCTTCCAGATAAGTACCTTCTACAGCATATTCCAATCCATCCAGGTATTCCTCCAGATTGTCATTGACCATTTCCCTTGCGACCGCCATCAATGCGTCCTGCAAAGTTGCCGCATCCTTTTCTTCCAGAGCATAGACTTCTGCCAGATGGGTGAGGATCTCTTCTCTCTGGTGTTCCTGCATCTTCCAAAGATATGGGCTTCTGCCTCCGGCTACCATGTGGGTATCCGAAATATCAAACACATAACGAAGTTTGGTATTCTGCCAGGTTTCATCAAACAGGGCAATTCCTCTTGCACCACGATTTACCCAGCGTAACATCTTTTCATTCCATAGTTCCAGTGATGCACAGGCTGTTGCGTCTGGACGCTGTGCATGGATCAGAAGCTGGTCTGAAAAAGAATACCGATATAACCTTGATGCTGTGTCCATATAATCCATCCAATCCCCTGGCGAACTGCTCACTGATACGGCATGTTCCTGCACCAAGTTTCGGATGTCCTGTAGTTTAGACATTTAACTTCCCTCCTGTCAATAAAAAAACAGCCTACTCTTTTTAGAATTGGCTGCATAAAATGTACTTTACTTTTCGGAGAGAAAATGCTATATTCTAATTGAAAAGAGTAACCGCCCACAAGGTGGATGCTCCTGGATTAGGTTTTAATTTATTTTGCTCTCAAAGAGAGCTGCCTATCCTGTTGGCAGACAGGGTAGGCTATTTTTTTCGCTTGTTGTCCCTATTATCCAAATAGGCAAGCAAAGCAATCAGAAACGTACCGCCTAAGAACAATAAGCTCAAGACTTCGTATGTATCCATTCGCTCCACCTCCCTTCTTCTGTATCCCTTAACGGAATCTGAAAATCCAGGAGGTTTTTACCAACCCTGTACACGGTTACTCCAGTAATATTCTAACAGGTAACTCTCCGCAAAGCAATTCCTTTTTACTTCATACGGTTTTATATTCTGTTTTTCTCTTATCCTCTGGCCAATGCAGTTTCCATTCCAGATATTCCTCTTCTGTGATTCTTCCATCGCCCAGTTTCTGCTTTTTCCCCATCCATTCCTGCAGATAAGACATTGTTTTTTTATCCCTCATTGTGATTCCAACTATTTCACTTTCTGAATCATTTAGCAGGAACAGATGAAAAAGCCCTCTATTTTCTTCATCCATCCAGAATAAAGTTTCCATTAATTCGTCCATTGTCGCAATTCCAGGACTTAAAAAATTCCGGACATCAACTTCCAATATTTCTGCTATCCGGATAAGCGTTTCCTGCTTCGGTGTACGCTGTCCACTTTCATATTGGGCGATTCTCACATCCGCACTACTTTCCCCATATCCTAATCTGCGTCCCAATTCCTTTTGAGTTATGTTGCGAAACATACGGATTTTTCTTATTCTTGCTCCTACGTTCACTTGTTTCTCCTTTTAAAATATGGGCTGCAGAATAAACACAGCTCACAAACAATAATCTACGATTAAAAATTAAACAAAAATGCAGATGCGTATAAGTCTAAATATACACATCTGCATTACTAAAAATCTATAAATTTCCCTGACATTCAAAGTATATCTACATAATATCTTCCATCAATATTAGAAAAAGCCACTTTCGCCGGGAAAAAGTTTATTCCCATAGATGCCATTCCAACAACACTGCTTGCCCATTCACTTAGTTCGTCTGGAAGCCGAAAGCACTCAGATTTTCCATCTTTTAGAATTGTTACTATTGGAGTAAATTTCTGATCCACTCCAACCGATAATACCTCAAAAGTCTGCGAACCTTCATGCAACGGTAAAAGAAGCTGCTTTCTTGAATCATAATATACTTTCCCACCCCTTTGGTTTAAGTATGACTCTTTATCAAAGGGAATTACTGGCTCAATAGGTAATTTGTTTTTTCTCCGATCAAAATATTTCATCAACTGCTTGCAAGCAAACGCATTAAAGTATTCTCCTTGCATATCTAAATCGGCTTGAATTTGTTCAACAGATTCAAAATGATTCATAAAATTAAGCAATGAATTAAACAAAATCAAATCATCCGAATATATACCAGAATAGGATTTATACCAAGCAGGTTGCCACTCACAAATAAGCCAATAAAGTTTTTTGTAGAGTTCTAATTGAGCTTCATTCAAACGAAACCAACCTATATCTAAAATTTTTTTATCAGTACTTTCCTCAATAGATTGATACCGCAAGGAATCACATAATCCCTTCAATAACTTAGCTATAATACCCGCCAGCATATCTGCTATACGAAGTCCTGGATGCTCTGTAGAAGCGCCTTCAGCTAAATTATCCAGTCCTATTTCACGAGCCGCTTTTAAAGTTCTGCTTTCTTTTTCTTTTTCACCCTCTTTATCAATTATCAAGCTATAATTCAATATACCTTTTTCCATCAGATACTTTTTGAATCCATCAAAAGGCATATGATAATCCCAATTAATTTCCAAAGTATCCGAAATATCATTAAGTACACCCAAAATTTGCTCAAATGTTTCCGTTTCTTTTCTCTTTAATCGAGGATTTTTCTTGTTGTATTTAATCCTCTCTTTGAAAAATTCCCTTAGCCCTTCTAAAAAATCTTTTGGTGATTCATAGATTGACTTAATGATTTCTTGTGGATGATATGTAACAAGAGCTTTTGTAATAGAATACTTCATTAAATCTGCATCAATGAGGAAACTGTTTTTATACCCTTGAAAAATCTGTAATATAAGATATTCAATCTTGCTAGAAACAGAAAAGTAAATATGGATATCTTTATCAAACACTGATAAGAAATCATTTAGAATCTGAACATTCTGCTTATTAAAGGAAGCAAATCCATACTTAAATTGTTTTTGATGAAATATCGTACTTTTAATTTCCCCATTACGATCTTTTCTATCTGCGTATTTAGTCTCAAAATCAGCATACTGTTGCAAAATGCCAGCCTTCTCATCTGACCATCCCACAATCATAGTTACAAAATTATCATAATAATTAGGCGCCATTACCGTCTTATAGTTAATTTTTCGGCTATGCTCAGACTCATCATAGTAAAAAGTATATTTAAACATTTTACAACACCTCTTTCATATAAAGGATAATTTAAGATTAACTACCTAAACGCATATCCCTCTTCTCATCAAGCCGCTAACTTTCTTATATTTATAATAATATAAAAACCTAAATACTACAATCACAATATCTGGAGCTGCAGTTGTAATACAGCCCCAGAACCTTATTCTATTATTATTTACGTTTTCTTCTGACTGCCACTACACCTCCTAGGCATCCTGCTGATACCGCAAGTGCCAGCACAAAAATAGCAATATTTGTATTATCTCCTGTTTTTGGTGAATTGGATACAGAAGTCGCATCAGAACCATGGGAAACAGGAGTGCTGACTCCCTGGTTTTCTGATGTTTCCGGAGTGTCTTTTTCCGGAGCTTTCTTATTTGTCAGATCCAGAGTATATTCAATCACAGGAGTACGGTCATTGACATATTCAAACTGAATCTTATGCTCGGTTTCATCAAGCTGATAGCCATCCAGTGTTTTTGTTTCTTTCAGGATATATGTGATTGCTTTTTTATACTGCCCATTCTTAAAAGTCGCAATCGGATAATTCTTTGATTCTGCATGGCCGGCACTGTCTGTTACCAGAGTTTCCAGAACTTTACCTTTACTGTCACAAAGGGCAAATTCTACACCTTTCATTGGCTTCTTGGTATCTTTATCCGTTTTATTTAAGATTACCTTGCCCATTGCCTGTTCATCTTCCATTTTGGCTCCCTGAACATCTCCGGTGTCCTTAACCTCAAATGTCACTTTATTTGCCACAATATAGCCTTTCGGTGCTGTTTCCTCCAACAACGTATAAGTGCCGACTGAAAGTTTCTCTACATAATGGGGCTGATCACCAGATGTCCAGCTTTCCATAACTTCCTGGTTTTCATTAAGAATATACAGTTTAGCACCTTTGACCTCGCTGCTTCCATCTGTCATATCCACCTTACTGATCAGAATTTTTGTTGTATCGTCCTGCATTTCTACTTTCTGTATATCTGCAGTATTTTCTACTACAAACGTAATGGATTCTGCAGTTGCATAACCATCAGCAGGAATTGTCTCTGTTAATGTATATTTCTTTCCAACTTCCAGTTCCTTAATGATGTGTGGTGTGCTTCCGGATGTCCACTCATCCACAACGTTTCCCTCTGAATCGGATACTTTCAGTTTTGCACCTGGTAATTCTTCCCCGGTTGTAATATCTGATTTTGTGATTTCAAAAGTAGTTGGCTCATCTTCATAAGTGAACTCAAAGGATACTTCTGCAACCTCTTCTCCCGCATAAGCAAAATCAAATTCCTTGATTTCTTCTGTTGTCACAAATCCAGCAGGAGCCTGCACTTCTTTTACATAGTAGCTGCCATTGATTGGAAGATCTGCCGTAAATACAATCCTTCCATCCTGATCCGTAGCTTTCTGCTCGATCATGGTATCTGCTTTCAGGATTACTTCGCCTTCTGCATTTAAAATATCATTCTTTGTATAAAGTGCAAATACTCCGCCTTCCAGAACACGGTCTGTATTTTTTTCTTTCTTAACTACAGTTACTTTTGCTTTCTGGCGGTTATTCTGCCAGTCCTCATCATAAGTCACAACCGGAGTATTCTGATCACGATAAGTCAGATCAACCTCTCTGATTTCTCCATCCAGAACATATCCATCCGCCGTCTCTTTTTCCTTTACATAATATTTGCCTAAAGGAAGATCTTCTGATCTTGCATATCCAAGAGCATCTGTCGTAATTGTTGCTACCAATTCGTCCTTTTTATAATAATCACTGCTTTCCCCATCTGCAGCCTTGATATCCTCCGCTGCATAAATTTCAAAAGTAACATCTTTCAAAGAACCTGTAACATAGCCAAATGCTGCGTCCATGCCGCCTGCCAGCATATCTTTCCAGGTAACTTCCTTGACAAATTCACCTTTTTTATTGATGATGATTCGTCCAACCGGAACAGCATCCTTCATTTCTACTTTTTGAACATCTGCAGTATCAGAAACTGTAAATTTCACTTCCTCCGCCTGCAGATAACCATATGGTGCAAACTCTTCCCGAAGTGTGTAGGTTTTTCCCACATGGAGTCTTTTTATTACATGAGCTTTTCCTTTTACAGAAGTCCATTTTTCTACTTCTTTTCCGTCTGAATCCAAAATCGTCAGTGTTGCTCCGTCAAGTTCCACACCTGTTGTAATATCTGATTTCGTAAATTCAGTTGTTGTCGGCGCATTCCTAAAAACAGTTTCCAGTTTTACTGTTTTTACTTCCTGTCCCTGATATTTCGCAGTCACCTCAATCTGCTCATCAGAAGATACAAAACCATCTGGTGCTGCCAGTTCTTTTATATAATAAGTTCCAAATGGCAGATCCTGCTCAAAAACAGCTTTTCCATCTTCACCTGTTACCGCTTTTGTAAGCAGTTCGTCTGCTTTTACCAGTACCTTATCCCCTGCTTTTATATCCTCTTTTGCGTAAAGACCAAACTCTGCTCCAGAAAGCCCTTTCTCATTTTCAGCATCTTTTTTCACAACTGACACTTCTACTTTCTGGCGGTCATTTATAAACTCTGCACTCTGTGAGATCACTGGTGTATCCTGGTCTGCATAGACGAAAGAAATCTTCTGTTCTTCTTCATTTAATACAAATCCCTCCGGTGCAGTCTTTTCTACAACTTTGTATTCTCCTAGAGGCAGATTATCAAGCTCTGCTTTTCCGGATTCATCCGTTGTCAGTTCTGCAACTTTTTCACCCTTTGCATATTTCAGGATTCTTTTTCCTGTGTCATCTTTCTGGAAATCAGCTGTATAAATATCCTCTGCAGCATACACTTCATATACTGCACCGGAAAGATTCTGAACTTCATACTTAAAATCATTCTTATAGGTCGAAAGAACCTCTCCTTTTTTCTGTACAGTGAGTTTTCCTTTCACCGGATGATTCTCATATACAACTTCAATGATTGCATCACCTGATACCGGATCAGTCTGATACAGGGTATTGGTGTCCACCTGTATTTCGACATAATTTTTGTTAATGGTATAACCGTCCGGTGCTGTTACCTCTTCGATTCTATAATGACCGATTTTTAAATTCTGCGGCAAGATCAGATATCCGTCTATATCTGTGAAATAAGAGGTATGTGTAACGGTTGTCGGGTATGTAGTTACCTGCTCTACATATTTTTCATGATCCATATCATAAATTTTAAACTCTGTTCCCGGAATTAGAACAGATTTTTTAGTCTCATCATCCTGTTTGATAATTTTCAGTTTTGCAGAAAATTCTTTATCCAAAAGAACTCTCCATGTCTGCGGCTCTGTTGGTTTATTCTCTGTAATCCGGACAATAAAATCATCTACAGGTTTGTAATTATGGGGTGTTGTAGTTTCTCTCACCAGATATGTTCCATATGGAATTGCAATGGATTTTACATAGCCTTTCTCATTTGTAAAAATTTCCGTTGCTCCATTTTCACCGATCACAACCGGCTCTGCAGAGGAAAAAACATAATTTCCATCCTCTTTTACCACCAAAGAAGATACCAGATATGCACTAAATCCAGCTCCGGATAGTAATGCAGCATCTGTGTCTCCATTATTGGCAGCTTTAATAAGTTCAAACGGCTGTTTCTTCACCGTTTCCAGTGAGGTACACTCTTTTTCTACAACCGCTGTCAGATCACCTTCATCACTGCATACAAGATCATATTCATGCTCGTCTGCCAGATATCCTACGGATGGGGTAATTTCCTTGATGTAATACTCTCCAAGATAAAGATTCTCTATCCTTGCTTTTCCTTCTTTATCGGTAGTTAGCGTACCAATCTGGCTTCCGGCTTTATAAATAACGCCTGTCTTTCCATCTGGATGGGTAATGTCGTTTCTTGCATAAAGTCCATACACCGCATTTTCCAGGGAAGCATCTCCCTGTGCCTTATTTTCTTTTGTCTCGGCATCTTTTTTATTCAAAGAGATTGCAGCACTGACCCTGTCATTCACAAAAGTATGACTGAAAGAAATTTTTGCCTGTTCATCATTGGTATAACTGAACTGGAAAGAATAAGTATCTTTCTCATTTCTGACATAACCAGCCGGAGCCTGGACTTCTTTTACATAATAAGAAAATCCCACTGGAAGATCTGCTTTAAATGCTGCTTTTCCATCAGTACCAGTAATTGCAGTCTCAATCAGAGCATCTTTTTTTACTGCTACTTTTCCATCCACAGTTTTCATATCCTGCGCTGCAAACAGAGCAAAATGCCCTCCGGATAGTGTATTTTCAGTATCTTTGTCTTTCTTTATCACCTGCACCACTGCTTTCTGACGGTCATTTGTAAAGGTAGTCTCTGAGAAAGCCGCTTCTGCAGTCTGCCCTGCATAAGAAATGGTTACTTTTTTTGTTTCTTTTGCATTATAAAAATTTTCCGGGGCCTGTGCTTCTGTTACATTATAGCTTCCAAGCGGAAGATTCTTTACCGTTACAGAACCGTTCTCATCTGTGATCAGATTTTTCGCTACTTCTGCGCCTTTTTTGTAAACTGTTTTTCCACCTGCTGTTACAATATCCTCGGCAGCATATACGTTATAAACGGCTCCTTTCTGACGGCGTTTCTCATACTGGAATGAAGTTCCATTTTCATCAGATACAGCTCCTACAAAAACTTCTCCCTCTTTATAAACGGTCAGATTTCCTTTCTGCTCTTTGTCCGTTACAGTCTGTTTGGTTGTACTGCCAACTACTAATTTCACTCCATACGAAGAAGCCTGGACAACATAACCTTCCGGTGCTGTGATTTCTTTTAAGTAAACAGTATCCTGTGTCTTGGTAAGAGTTACACGTGAAGAACCATTGCTGTCTGTTGGCGGCATCTTAACAATCAGCTTTGTGCAGGCGTTATCACTATATACTCCATACACGGCTCCGGCCAGATTTTTTCCAGTATCGCCATCTTTCTTTGTAATTTCAATAACTGCTTCTTCCGGCCAGTCAACTGTAATCTGCAGGTCAGAGGAATCTGTATAGTAGCCAAAACCAATGTCCTGTGAACTCTCCAATTTTAAGAGCATTGCATGGAAATCCAAAGGGAAATTAGATGTGATCGCATACTTTCCTTTCAGGCTACCCATATTGGCTGTTGTAGCTACAAGATGGAATTTCTCTCCACCCTTTACAGTGACATTTCCAGATGCCGTTTTTCCTGTGGTTTCATTAACAAGGCTTACTCCGTTCTCCAGATGAATGGTAATGGTAAATGCTTCATTTGCCTTCCAGGTAAAACTTTCTGTTTCCTTTCCCGTTGCATTAACGGAAAGTCCTGGAAGAAGTTTCATTGCTGTCGGATCAGGCATTTTAGCAAGAGCTGCTTTAATCTCTTTCAGCATATTTTTAGCGGTTGTAGAAAGCGCACCTCCAAATCCGGATTCGCCATCATATAAATAGTCAACCAGGTAATGCTGCATGGCTCTTGTCTCAGAACTGCATCCATATTTTTCCATAATGGATTTTACATTATATCCATTGAATGTATGTCCCCATCCTGGACCGCCATATCCATAGAACAAAGCTTTCCGCAGATACTTATCATCTCCGCCCTCATCCAGTTCAACCATATTTTTATATGTTGTCCCACTTGGAGGTGACTGCATGGAGTGCTGCATACAATACGCATTTACTGTATAAGTCTTTCCGCCTGCTTTGTAACGAACATATTTGTAGCTGTCATTTCCACCCTGTCCCATAACTGTATCAAACGGATGAAGCTGGCCATCTGAATAATAGTAATATTTATTTGCTTCAATATTTGTTGCATCATCCCATGGAGTATCGGTTGCAAGTAACATGATACCGTTTTCTGCCTGATCCATGGAAACACTTAGGTCAATGTCATCTGCTGGCATTTCAAAACTGAATTTATCCGATTCTTCGTGATAAGTCACCTCTGAATACAATAAATCTTCTGTATTCTCTGTCTGGTTTGCCTGTACTTTTGTTGTTCCTACTGCAATTAAGCTGCCTTGCGGCATATCTCCGGAAAATACAACGGTTTCTCCTGGCTGATACTGTCCATCTTCATGGTTCAGCTCAATATGAAATTCCTCTCCACGAACAATATTTACCTGATAATTTCCATCTGCATCTTCTGTTTTCTCTGTTCCATCTGTAAAAGAGTCGTCTGTCGCCTCTGGCATTTCTTCCGGATCTGTATCTGTAATTTCTTCAAATGTGCTGTCTGTATCCGGATTATCATCTATGGCAGGTTCTTCTGTTGAAACTTCCTCAGACGGGTTTTCCGGGATTGGTGTATCTATTGGCTCTTCCTCAACCGGAATTTCTGTCGGAGTTACTTCTTCATAGATTTCATCCTCTGACGGAATTTCTACATTTACCTCATCCTGCACAGGTTCTTCACTCTCTGCAGTGCCTATGGCTGGTTCCTCGCCTTCTGCTTCATTCTCATCTTCCTGGTTGCTTACAGATTCCTGATTCTCAGATTCAGCAACCTGCACCACCGCTTCCTTTACAATCAGCTTACGATTGATCTGATAAATTGGGTGGCCACTTACTGGCTCTACATAATAAACAGCTTTGTATGTATCTTCGTAATCTGTTGTAAAGTCCTGCTTTTCCTCATTTTTTGCCTCATGGAAAGTGATCTTCACCTTTTTTTCATCTGGTATTTCCAGTCCGGTAAAATCTTTCTCCACTTCAAAAATACTGCCTGTTTCCAGTTCCAGATCTTTTGCTTTTACCACCTCATCTGCATCAAGTTCATTTTTTACCTCTTCGTATAACGGTGGCTCTTCTGGCACTACATCTGCCGCATAGGACAGTATTGGAGATAGAATTGTAGATAACACTGTAAGCATTGCCAAGAATCCCGACAAAAATCTTCTCATATTTTTTTTATTCTTCATTCTTTTTTCCTTTCTTCCGTTCCGGGAAAATCAACTGAAACTTTGGATTTCCGGTTTCTGAAACCTCCATCTTTATAGTTGCTTCATACTTCCTTTTTGTTTTCTCTGATACCAGATCTTTGAAATGCACCTGCTTCTCACTCAGCAGCTTCCTGACAGTTGCTTCATCAAGTGTTTTTCCCTGACTCTCAAAAAATCGGTTATTTTTCCATAAAGTAAAACTGCAATCACTTCCTGAACAATAATAATTTCTCTTTCCCACATAAACCTTATTGCCACATCTTGGGCATTTTCCAATTTCCTTCCGACCATCTGAAAATAGTTTCTGGTATTCTTCCACTGGCTGTCCATTATCACTTACCAATTTGGTAACCATTTTTTCAATTTCGAAGAGAAATTCTTCTACATTTTTCTGGCCTCTGGAAATCAGTGTCAGATCATTTTCCCATTCTGCTGTAAGTTTTGGTGATTTGATCATTTCCGGAAGAATCCTGATCAGATTTCTTCCATCTGCTGTAGGTAATATCTGCTTCTTTTTACGCTCAACAAAGCCTTTCTCAATCAGTTTTTCAATAATCGCTGCCCTGGTAGCCGGAGTTCCAAGCCCTTTTCTCTCTGCGTCTTCTATCATATCCGAGCTTCCAGCGTGTTCCATGGCACTAAGGAGCGTATCCTCCGTATAATGTTTCGGCGGTGCTGTAAAATGTTCACTAAATTTTACAACAACACATTCAAATACCTGTCCTATTTTTATGTCTGGAAAATCACTTTCCTCCTCTTCTGGCTTTTCTGCATTTTTCCCATATGATTTAAAGAACCGTTCTTCCACTTCTTTCCATCCATATTGGAGAACATTCTTTCCAGATGCAGTAAACAGTTCTCCATGACAGGAAATTTCAGTCTTAATACTCTCATATATGTATTCCTGTTCCGATGCACATAATAACTTTGATGCAATCAGCATAAGAATTTCTTTTTCTCCACCCGGAAGTGCTTTTAAATCCGTGTTTGCAATTTCTACCGTTGGTATAATTGCATGATGATCTGATACCTTTTTGCTGTTTAAAAGTCTTTTTATCTCTGGTTCCGAACCCTTCATTGATATTTCTGGAAATACTCTATTTACCGCATCAATAACCAAAAACGCATTTTCTTCCATATCATCTGTAAGATATTGGCTATCCGTCCTTGGATACGTCACCAGTTTCTTCTCATAAAGGCTTTGGGTATAGTCCAAGGTTTGCTGTGCCGTAAATCCAAGAAGACGATTTGCTTCCCTCTGTAATGTGGTCAGATCATATAATTTCGGCGGCTGTACCTTTTTCTTCTCTTTCTTTACTGAAAGAATCTGTGCAGTTTCATCCTTCATATCCTCCATCATCTGAACGGCAGCACTTTTCTCTTTTATCCGGTTGCTTACAGCATCCAATCCATCCATCAGAAGATGAACCAGATAATACTTCTCTTTCTGGAAGTTCTCGATGCTCTTTTCCCGTTCCACCAGCATTGCAAGTGTAGGTGTCTGCACCCGACCTACAATCAACCGATGGTGATACAGCACCGTAAACAGTCTGGTGGCATTAATTCCCACCAGCCAGTCTGCTTCACTTCTCGCCACCGCAGAATAATAAAGATTATCATATTCATGTCCATCTTTCATCTGCTGAAATCCTTCCAGAATTGCTTTTTCCTCCATGGAAGAAATCCACAGTCTTTTAAAGGGAAGTTTACATTCTGCCTGGTTATATACCAGACGGAAAATCAACTCCCCTTCTCTTCCTGCATCTGTTGCACATATAATTTCTGTGACATCTGCTCTGTGAAGCAGTTCCTTTAAAACCCGAAACTGCCCTTTGGTACTTTCTTTAATCTGATATTTCCAATTCTCCGGGATCATGGGAAGTGTTTCATATTTCCATGCTTTCCAGTCATACCGGTACTGATCTGCACTGGCCAGTTCAATCAAATGCCCAATACACCAGGAAACCAGATACTCTTTTCCTTCCAGATAGCCATCTTTTACGTTTGTGGCATGAAGCACCTTCGCAATGTTTCTGGCTACGCTGGGTTTTTCCGCAATTACAAGCTGCAATTTTCTATCTCCTTTCTGCACCTGTCGCTGTAATTAAGTGAAACAAAGTTATTCCTCTGATTCTTCGTCTTCTACTTCACCTTCCATTTCATATTCTTCTAATTCTTCATCATCCTCACGAATTGTATCTTCTTCCTCCTCATCGTCGTCCTCGTCCTCTTCATAATCAAAAGAAGTATTTCTTCCTTTCATAAATTTCCAATAATAGTAAGCACCACAAACTCCTGCCAGAACCAGCAGCATTAATAAAATCGTGCCGGAATTATTGCTTTTCTTCTCAGGTTCTTCCTTTTCTTCCGGTATGATCGTAACTTCTGGTTCCGGTGTCTCTGTGATCTTCTCTGTTTCAAGTGGCAGTGCGGATTCTGCAATAGCCTGGTTCTGTGGAAGTGTGACCATGTTGGTATCCGTAAAGTTCAAAAGATCATTTTCGCCTACCTCTGTAAGAAGATAAACATTTTCATCCGTTTTATCCTTATCTACAATCAGATAAAAAACCTTATCACTTTTTGTCTTGATCGTATAAAATTCCTTTCCCCCTTTGTCCTGAACTGTTCCTGTTGTCATGCCGGAAGCAGAACTTTCTCCCTGCACCCGTCCGGTATCTGCTTCTGTATCCGTTTCATTTCCTGTGTTTTCTGGTTCTGTTGGTGCAGTAGCAGTCTCGTTCGTTGTCTGATGTTCCGTTACGGTTGCCGTAGCACTGGTGGGCTTACTTGCAGTTCCATCGGCTGGCAAAGAAGCTGCATTCTGCTCCGTTCCGGAAACCTCTGTATTCTCTTTTACTGCATCTGGATTTTCATAATAAGGGTTTCCTACTTTATAGATCTCTGACATATTTCCTGCTTTGTCTTTTGCCTGCAGGGTAAAGTATTCATAGGAAGTATCCGCTTTTTGCAAACGGACATTTAACGTATTATTCGTCAGTTCTGTGAATTCATTTCCATTGACATACAAAGCAGCAATTCCCGATTCCGCATCAACTCCCTGCACGATCAGTATCCCATTCTTCGCAGCCGCAATAATAGTTGGTTTGGTTTTATCAAAACACTCTATGTAACGATTCTGCTCATAAGTATTTCCATTCTGATCGGTAACTCTCACATAAACACTACAATTAGAAGAGATGGATACTTCCATATTTCCGGTTATGTCTGACCATCCTCCATTTTCTGAAAGTCTTGCTTCTACTTTTGCAATAGAAAAAGCACCTGTATTCTTTGTATCTTCCACTTGAATTTTTACGGTTGCCGTATCTGTCTGCCAGCCTTCGGGTTCTGTAAAGGTAATCCCTACTTCTGGTGTTTCCGTCACATCATTTCCTGCATCTTCCTGTGCCTGTTCCACTGGATCTGCATGAATTTCAACTTCTGATCCATCTGAAAAATCAACATCTTCCGGGCTGCTTTCTTCTGATGATTCCACTTCTACATTATCTGCCCATACAGTCAGACTTCCGGGCGAACTATAAAAGAAAGCTCCTGCCGGAAGTCCTGCTAACGTAGCTGCGGTTAAAAATACAGCTGCTCTTTTATGAAATTTCTTCATTTTCTGTCTGCTCCTTTTCTCTGGTTTCCAATATCTTTTTTTGTTCCTCCTTGCTGATATCAATCATCAACTGAAGTTCCTCTGCGGAAACTCCATTGCTTCGGATAATTTTTAGATACTCCATATCCTCTGCCTGTTTCTTCTGTTCTTCCAGATCCCTTGCTTTTTTCTGTAGCTTTTCAATCTTAACGTAGGTTCTTGCAAGTTCTTCTTTTATTCGTTCAATGTTCAAATACGCCCCTCCTTATGGCCTGCCAAAAGCATAAAAATGAGACTGCCAGTATGCAGAATTAATGGACGTATACTGAATTGGATTTCCACAATGGATCATCTGTCCATCTCCGGCATAAATTCCTACGTGGGTAACCGGCTCTCCCGCATCATACGTCCCAGTGAAAAAGATAATATCTCCTGGCCTTGCTTCTTCTGGTGATACAGGCATACAAATGTCATAAATTCCCTGTGCAGTAAGTCTTCCCATATTGCAGACACCCGAATTGGTAAACACATAGCTTACAAAACCAGAACAGTCAAAAGAAGTCTCCGGGCTGGAACCGCCCCATACATACGGCATACCAAGATATTTGTCTGCTTCCGCAAATAATCTCCGCACAGTCTCATCATCATAACTGCCGCCTCCACCATACAGCCCGCTATCTCCGGTACTGATATAAAAAACAGGATTATAATATTCCCCATCTTTGACCAGTTCCAAATATAACTGGCTTCCGGTTGCACTTCCTGTACTTCCCGTTGTACCAATTACAGTATCTGTTGTTACTTCCTGACCATTTGCTACCGAAATGCTCTGCAGATAAGCGTATTTAATCTGCACACCTTTTTTATCCTGCGTAACTACATAATTTCCAAAAGTTCCGCTATATCCTACATCTACAACAAAACCATTCATCGCTGACTTCACTTCTGTTCCCTGTCGTACATTAACCGTCACACCTCTGTGAAGTTGTGTCTGCCCGGTTCCATTGTTTACAGAATACCCATAATAGGTACTGATATAGGCATACCAGTTTAACTCAACCGGAGTTTTATATGTCTGTAAATTTCCTCTGTTGGAATAGACCTCTTCATAAATTTCCTGCTCATCCTCTTCCATTCTGGACAGAATAACACTTCTAAGCGGTTTTGCCTGAACAGAAACATTCAGTACATCTGCAGTTACTGTACGGGTAACTTCCACAGAGTTCTGATTGCCCTCTGCCAGAAAACATTCCCAGGTCTGATGACCATGTGCCTCAGCTACTGCGTGATTATCATAATAAACATCAAACTGGACACCATACTGGGCAAAGTTTCCAGTATCTTCTACGGTGTACTCAATCCCATTCATCACTACTTTCGTCCCCATTGGAAGAAATGGGTTTGCAGCATCAACCGCAAGCGTATGATTAGCCTGTGGCATTGCCCCTGAAGCAGTTGGTCCTCCACTCCACACGCCACAGCAGATAGGACAGTTACAGTATCCACTGGTCACAACATTTCCCAATGACTGCCCTACCTGTATTGTAGATGTTTCCTGCCGGGTTTCACTTTTTTCCTCTACGGTGATTCCGTACTGTAAAGAAAAAATTGTTTCCAGTTCTCCTTTTATCTCATCAAACTTAAAATCCCCATACCTGGCAGTCAGATAACTGATCAATGTATGGGGATCATGGCCGATTTCACCAATGTTATATCTGTATTCATCTTTTCCTGGATACCGGGCTTCCATCTGGTTTATTTTCTGTTGAAGACTGGCTTCCAACTGCGTATAATACAACTCTGCTTTTTCAATTTCGTCCGGATCCGCAATGTAACTGGAAGCGATTACCGTAGAAATTCCATTAGAAAACATAGCCGAACAGGAAGCAAATCCTGTCATTACGGAAAGAAGCAAAATCAATAACAACCCCATTGAGATCAGAGTAGTTACATTTCTTACAAATACTTCCTGTGCCTTTCTTGCAATTTTAGTAGCAAGATTTACTGACCGGATTGAGGTGTCTTTTGTTTCTTTTGCAATCTTCCCAGCCCGGTATGCCATCTGATACTCTCGCTTAATCCTCTGCTTCTGTATTAATTTTCTGATCAGCTTTTTCTGCATCTCTGGATGTTCTTCCAGATATTTCTGATATTGATACCTGGATGCACTCTTCCAGGCTCTTTGCTCTAAACGGTTTTCTTTATGTATCTGACTGCGGTTCTTCCGGATATTTCTACTGCTATGTTCCTGTAATATCCACTCACCTGAACGCACCAGCTTATGTGCTGCATCTACAGCACTGTTTTCCTCTTCGTCTTCGCCTGCTTTCTGATATACTGCATTTTTTAATGCTTTCTTTGGAACAGAAGACAAGGTTTTCTTTTTACCATCCGTTTTCCCTGTTTTTTTGTCGAAATATAAATGGTACTTTACCTTTGCTTTCTGTTCCTCATTTGTTTTCTTGGTATAAACAGAATCTTTCGGAATTTTGTTCTGCCTCTCAGCTTCCTGTTTTCTTGCAGCCTTATCCACTTCCTGATAAGTTTTTATTGTTTTTCGGCTATATTTCTGCTTTCCTTTTTTTCGGTTTGTAGAAACATCATTCTTCTCTGCCTGAAAATGTCCTCCATCTGTTTCAGCCGAAGTTTTCTTTTCTTTCTTCAGACTTCCATCTGTCTCCAGTTTTCCAAACTGCAGTCTCTGCTGTTTCTTTTTCTGTCGCTGATACTGGCTCCTGTGTTTTTCTTTGCGCTCACGTATTTCTACCGCTGAATCCACAGATACACCTGCAGGCTTGTCCCGGTATCTGTACCGTCCCTGTGTTTTTCGTTTTCCCGGAGGACTGTTTGCAGCCTCTTCTTTTTTGGCAGGATTTCCCTCCTGAACTTTTTCGGAAAATTGTTTCTTTTCAGCTTTTTTATGAGAGTTTTTCTTCTTTTCAGAAGTAATAAATGCCTGTTCTACATCCTTCTGTTTATAAGGCAACTCCTGATCGCTGTTTGTAACTTTTCTGGTCTCCTTTGTTGCAAGATTTTCCTCAACCAGACCATTTCTGGTCATACGGCTGACTTTCTTCTCTTTCGCCGTATATTTTTGTTTTCCCAATGTACCTCACCTCTGCTTTTTTGTCCGTTAAGTCTGAATCTCATCCGGTTTAGTACTCATCAAAGCATAGGTTCTGGTATCCTGCGGATATCTGTCTGCAAAAGGTATGATTACATTTCCGTAAAAAAGCAGCCCTTCTCCTGCATTACTGTTATTTACAAAAGAAATCTGATGCTTGGAAATATTCAATTTCTCCGCAAGGATCTTCTGATCCCCGCTGTGCTGATTTAACATCAGGATAAAATCACTGTTTCCCACAATACTTTCTACTGCCAGAGAGCCAAGAAAATCTGTTACATTCTGACTGATTCCTGTAATGATTCCACCCCACTTACGAAATCTCTTCCACATTTCAATAGAATAATTAGCAGTCTGTGGCTGGTTCAGCAAAAGGTGAAATTCATCCACATAATAACGGGTTGATTTCCTGCGACTGCGGTTCTGTGATACTCTTGTCCAAACCATATGCTGGACAATCAACATCCCTGCTTTTCGTAGTGTGGTTCCAAGTTCCCGGATATCAAAGCATACCACTCTGTTCTGCGTATCGACATTACTTCGATGGTTAAATACATTCTGCGATCCTGTTACATACAACTGCAGACTGTTGGCAATGTTCTGTGCTGCTGGTTTATCTGGTGCATAAAAGTTCAGACGTTCATAGAAATCCTGCAAAGTCGGCATATTTTCCGGTTTTGGATCATTGTAAAGATATTTTTTATAAATGTCTTTTACACACAGGTCAATCATGGAAACCTCATCACCATTTAATTCTGCATTTTGAGGTTTCTTCATAATGACCTCGCAGAAAGATGTGATAAACTCTGCTTTATCAGCAATAATGGTATCAATATCCTCCACATCGCCATTAATCCTGTATTTCTCCGGATGATAAATAACATCCAGGTTCACTTCCATAGGATTGATGTAATCATTACTTTTTGCACTGATTTTAATAACTTCACCATTTAAGGCATTTACCAGCGGAAAATATTCTCCCTCCGGGTCACAGATAATAATGTCATCGTCTGTAATCAGGAAAACATTGAGAATTTCTCTTTTCGTTGCAAAACTCTTACCGGAACCAGGAGTACCCAAAATCAGGCCGTTAGGTGTTTTCAATCGTTTCCGATCCACCATAATGAGATTGTTTGACAGTGCATTTAAGCCATAGTAAAGAGCTTCACCGCCTTGGAAAAGTTCCTGTGTGGTAAACGGAACAAAGATTGCTGTAGAAGTCGTAGTCATAATTCTCTGTATTCCAGTCTGGTTCATTCCCAGTGGTAGTGATGCCACAAGTCCCTGTTCCTGCTGATATTGAAGTCTCCGTATATTGCAATTATATTTCTGGGCGATTCCTGCAGTCTGATACACAATATTGTCCAGTTTTCTCTTATTGTCCGCTGTATTCATCAGCAAAAAAGTAAGTTCAAAAAGTTTCTCATTCCTGGACTGGATTTCATTGAGCAATCCCTCCACATCCTCTCCGTATGTAGAAATGTCCGTTGGAATAATATCCATATCATATCCGCTTCTGACCGCTTTCTTCTGTTCTTCAATTTTCATTTTCTGAATATTTGACAGCGTACTTTTCAGGCTTTTAATAGCTGCCTTGGGATCAATTGGACGCAGGTGCATATTGATGATAAGATTCTCTTCCAGATCCAGCAGATCTGCCAGCAGTTTATCCGTAAGTTCTGGTGATGTAATCTGTAAATATGACACGCATCCAAAAGTCTGTCCCATCCGAAAATAGCTGTCATTGCGAAAATCAAATCCGGTAGGTGCAATAAAGTCTTTTGTCTGCAGACCTGTTTTTGCAACCATCCCATAATGGAAATGGAAAGATTCTTTTGTGTCCATATTCATCACATCATGCAGAATTTTCAGACGTTCTACCCCATTTAAAGGCTCTGCCATGGCTCCCATCACCTTAAAATTATTCAATACACTGGCTTCAATTCTCTCCAGCCTGGATTTTGCATTTCGCAGATTATCCGCCTTAATGGAAAATGTAATATATTTTGTTTTTACAAGCCCATTATTTCCTTTGGAAAGCTGCATTTTCAACATATCCGAATATTCTTTCCGAATATCATTGAAACAGTCATCCTGCTCTGGAATATCAATATTTTTTGCATACTCATCAAAATTCACCTGTTGATTAAGAAATGTAATTTGTACCTCAACAGAGCTGTCAAATGAATTCAGGAACTCACAATAGTTCTCAAAAATAGCCGCTTTATCATCATTCTGCGCTAACTGGTAATTTATATCGTAAAACTGCACCATTTTTGAATAATAGTTATCATCCGTCCTGCAGATACCATCCTTATATATTTCCTTATATGGAATCGTATCCTGCGCTGTAAAAGGCTTCCTCTTCTTCTGATTCTCCGCTTTTATCATCCGAAGTTCTTTCAGACGCTTTTTTTCTTCTTTCGTAAGTCCGGTTTTCTGTTTCTTATTTTTTTCGGTCTGCTTTTTTAAGGAAATGGAACGGATTTCTCGCTTCCCTGGCTTCTTTTGCCTTTTTCTCAAGCCATGCACCCTCTTTCTCTAATTTATCGTACTCTATAATCCGGTCATATAAGTTTTGGGAACGATAGAACCTGATTCCAGGTCTTAAAAATTTCTGCCGGATAATGTGAAGCAATATTTTCTCTGCTGGAAATCCATCCTTTTCATACATTGCAAAAAAGAAAAATGGCAGCATCACTATGATCATAAGCGTTGCTGCCACATCTGTTCCCAGTCCTGCTTTTGTCAGCAAATAGACCGGAACACCACAAATTCCTGCCAGAGAAAAACATATAATTTGTCTTTTAGTTAAATTCAGTGCTAATTTTGTCTTTATTTTTGAAAAATCTTTCGGCACTGGAACATATGCCATATTCTTGTTTCCTCCTAATGTGCATTGAAGATTGATTTTGCCAGGGAACTGGTCTTAAACAGGCTGAAACATAAAATAACTGTATATGCTGCAACTGACCAGATAGCTGTATGAAGATTATCCGCAACTGTAATAGCATTTACCAGAACTGCATAAATCGCAACACATACCATCATAAAAAATCCCTGGAATCCCAACGCTAATAATGCCTTCACATAATTATTTCCAATACTTCCCCATTCCCTGTTCGTAAATGTTGAAAACGGAATAGGTGCCACAGAGACATAAAGATATATTTCTATCATTCGTCCATATAAAATGACGGTAATCAGGACTGATATGATTTTTAGACATAAACTGACCAGCATCGTTTCCAGACCAAGCCCCAGTAATTCTCCGATTCCCATATCTTCAATCTGCGTTTCAAGAAGCGTTTTCAATGCTTCTGTAACATCAATAGATGCGGAACCGGTTATCATACCGCCAGCATTGGATACCACATGATTCGCTACATCAAAAATTGCCATCGCAATATCAAAAGTATGAGTAACCAGATATACCGCTACCCACATCTTAAAAATGTATTTGAAAAACATAAACGTATCCGTATCGTGCATATTGTTTTTTTCCATAATCATGGAAATCAGCTCATAACACAGTACAAATGTAATAATCATCCCCGCAATGGGGACAATGACATTATCCGACAGATTTTTTATCATGGAAAAAATGCCACTGTTCCAATTTTGGGGTGTTTTCCCAACCTCTGTAGCAATCGTTTCTACTTTGGTATTTACATCGGTGAACATGGTATCCAGGTTTGATGTGATCCAGCCTGTTAGCAGATCCTTTATGAACTCTGTTATTTTTTCGGTTATTCCACCCATTTATTTATCCAAACAAAGTTGCAAGCTGTGGAATCAGGTTTATTCCAATCAGTACGATGCCACCGCCCGCCATCAACTGTTTTATTCCTTGTGACTTTGCACCCGGATTGTCCGTTCCATATCCTTCCAGCAGATTGATCACTCCCCAGGCTGCAAGTCCGGCTCCGATCGCACAAACCAATGTTTTTAAGGTCGTAATTGCCGTTGTAAAAAATGCCATAAGTGTACCTTTGGAAAACTTACATTTTCCAGTCCTTTCTTAGATTTTTTCCAGAAAGGGAAGAAAACACTATATAAACCCTGCCTTTTGTGCTACACTAAGCATAGGATTTTCTACTTGGAAAATTCCTCACACGTACAGTCGGTATATTCATTTTCGTCGATGGATACCGACTGTTCCTTTTTTCCAAATTATTCATGATTTCCTCCCATGATCCACTTCCCGACAATTTGTCGAGAAGTTACATCTGATACAGTTCCACTTCATCCTCTGGTTTCAGTATCAGATTAGTACTCAGATATTTTTCAATATCAAAGGTATTCTTTTTGTCATAATCGGACAGATATTTGTAGTTTTTATGTTTGCAAATATCGTATTTATTTGAGAAAAATGGTCTGACACCTCTCACCTGCAGAATACATTTTCCTCCGTCCATGACTGCTATTTCATCCTGGCTCATCAACTCCTTTCCTGTTTTCTGGTAGTTCATTCCATAAGACCGCTGACTGCCTCTCGTATCCGATGTGTTATAAAGATCTATGGTTTCTTTTCCCAGGATCTCCGCTATTTCCTTTAATGTCGTTTTTTCCTTTCCCCCCAGGAATAAGGTCGTATCACAGTTCCCTTCGATGGTATCGGCATTATCCTTATAAATTGCCTTAAGCTGAGACTTTGACTGCAAAATAATAGAAGCTGAGATTTCCCGGCTTCTAATCGTAGCAATCAATTTTTCAAATTTAGGAATTTGTCCGATGTTCGCAAACTCGTCCAGGAGACACCTCACATGAATTGGAAGTCTGCCTCCATATACATCATCAGCTCTGTCACAGAGCAGATTAAAAAGCTGTGTGTACATAATAGAAACAATAAAATTAAAGGTATCATCGGTATCTGAAATAATAACAAACAATGCAGTTTTCCTGTCACCAACCAGATCCAATTCCAGCTCGTCATAACTCATAAGCTCCCGCAGTTCCGCAATATCAAAGGGTGCGAGTCTTGCACCACAACTGATCAGAATAGATTTTGCTGTCTTACCGGCAGCCAGCTTGTATTTTTTGTACTGCCTTACTGCAAAATGGTTCGGGTCTTTCTGCTCCAGTTCATCAAACATCAGATCTACTGGATTCTTGAAATTCTCATCATCTTCCCTGGCTTCTGACACATTGATCATTTCCAACAGAGTATTAAAATTCTTTTCTTCTTCCCTGCCTTCATACCAGATATAACCAATCAAGGCACAATAATAGAGTTTTTCCGCCTTTACCCAAAAATCCTCACCTGATTGCTGCCCTTCACCTTTGGTATTAGCAATAATGGTTGTTACCAGTTTTAGAATATCTTTTTCACTGCGGATATATACAAATGGATTATAGTGCATGGATTTTTTGAAGTTAATTGTATTCAAAACTTTGATTTTATACGGTTCATATATAACTTTTCCCTCTTTGTCCCGCACGATTTTTCCATTCTCATCCGTCATCGGACTGCCTTTTGCCAGCATACTGCCAACTTCCAGAAGCACAGTTCCCTTCGGATCAGTAATCACATAAGAGCTGTGCATCTGCATAATGTTAGGCTTTACAAAAAATCTGGTTTTTCCAGAACCGGAACCGCCAATTACCAGAATGTTTTTATTCCTGGCGTATTTCGGATTCTTTGGTCTGCTTGACATAGTAAGACTCTCTGTTTCTGTGAGAATAATATTATTTTCAAATTCAGGATCAGCATATGGTCGTATATCTTTTTCTGTTCCCCATCTGGCAGAACCATACTCCACACCCAGCCGATATTTCCTGGCATTTTTCGTGCGGTAAATAATAATAAACTTTACAGCCACGCCTCCTGCGATTCCACACAACAAATCTATATGATTCAAACTTGGCCAGAGATTCTGAAACGCCAGTTCAAAATAAGTAATGGTATTCATCAATTTATCCCAAGAAGTTGCTCCGGTGTTTACCCTATACAGCCAGGCAATCTTATTGAAAAAATAAGCAAACATCAGATAGGGGAAATTAGCTAAAAACAGCTTTTTCTGATCTGCCCTCTTCAATTCACTTGCCTTGTCCGTAATCAGATTTTTCACATCCGCAAGCATTTTTCCTGGGATACTCTCTGAAGAAAAAACAGCTTTTCCAAATATTTTTCTCTTTTTCGGAGAACCTCTGATATGCTGAACTTTTCCTCTTTTCTTCTTATGCTGCTGTTTTTTCTCCGTCATAAACTCTGCCCTCTGTCTTTCTGCTGTTCTCTTGCTCGTTCTCTGTTCTTTCCTTTAGACACAGCATCCTTAAAGTGCATAAGTTTTTTCATAATAGATGGTTTATCCTTTTTGTTCATCTGTACACCCAAATATTTCTTAAATGCCAGATTCATCATTTCTGTATCCTGTCCTTTAAAGAACACATAGTAGGTCGGTGGCTTGGTCGAACTGTCTTTTTTCAAGGCAAAATCTAAACGGTATTTTTTCGCCACACGTTCAAAAGACTTGATATTTCCATCTGTGATCTCAATATTAGATAAACCAGAACCCTGGCTTTTCAATTCTTTGTATGACTGTTTTCCAACCTTATAAGAATTCTTTCCCTTTTGCTTCTGTCCTGACAGATACTTCCGCAGCATATTTTTTAACACGTCGGCAGTCACTCTTGCAGTTTTAACCGACAATGCGATTGTTTTCTGAGTAACTTCTTCCTGCAATTTGCACGCCTCCTTTCGATTCCGATCAGCAAATTATGGTGGAACTAACAGATGGGGGAGATATATTTTCATTGGAATTTGGCTCCTTTCCACTTCCCGACAAATTGTCGAGAAGTACTCTTTAAAATATAAAAAGCCGGCTGATTCCAATTTCTAATAAAATGGACCAACCGGCTACAAATTCTCTATTTCGTTTTTTCATTAATAAGCTGTTTTTTTATGAATACCAGCATTGAAATGAACTCAACTAACAACTCATATGCACTATGTATATCATCCGTTCCATATTCAACAATTCCATTATGCAGAATATTATTTCTAAACGGAATTCTTTTATCAATTTCCTTTGTATAAGCGTCAGTATTTGCAAACACTACATATGTAATTCCCATAACGTAAAGTTTTCCCACACTCTCAGAAGACATTCCCTCATTTTCATCTATAGACATTCGTTTTACTATTTGTTTCACTTTTGAATAAGGCTGTTTCGTGTAATTTAAAGTATTATATATTAACGGTTCTATATGTGATAACAATATTACTAATTTTTCACGTTCACTTATGGACGGATTGCTTATAATACTTTTTATATAACAATGTAATTTATTTTCTTGCTCATAATACTCCATAAGTTCTTCTTCCGCATCTTCTTTATCAATAAGCCCATAACTGTCTACCAACCACCAGACATCTTCATAATTCAAATCATAATTACTTAGTTTTTGAACGTTTGCAAAAAGTTGCGTATTCTTAACATCATCTGGTATATTTTTTAAAAATTCTGTCAAACTTCCAAATAAAGTATCTGGTATATTTTGTGAGAAACGACTTATTTTTTTTGAAAACTCAAGTAACACATCACCCAATTTATCTGTATCTATAAAATGATCTTCTTTATTCATCAGACCCTCCCTCTACTTATTTGTCAATTTATTTTATTATAACCAATCATACTTATTCTGTCATTTATTTCTTAAACTCAGTAATAAATATACAGTACTGAATTGCACATACAACTTTCCTTCTTCCCAATCCATCTGATCCATCAGTAAACACTGAAATAATACATCTACATCCTGCAATTTATAAATCCGATTGCACGTTTCTGACAAACCTTTTAATTCTGGGACCTCTTGCATTGCGTTTCGCCTGTGCATAAGGCATTGCAGATATAATGCTTCCAGATGTTTCTGACTGAAAATAAGTGCTGTGATATCCTGTTCATTAACAGTACATTTACGTTTTTCTAACTCTTCCCGGGAAATATCCAGAAAACACCGGATATTTTCGACATATACATCACCATCAAATGTTGGATGCTTTTTCTTAATCCATCGTTTTGCCGCTACCTCCATATTCTTTCTGTCTCGATCAGATCTGGCACTACGGAAATTCAGCCTTTTGCCCATTTCTGCATAGATATTACTTTTCACCTGCCGCTCTGCCAAAGCTGCGTATTCTTCATTGCGAAAAAAATAATCTAAAAGTTGGTTCATCTTAGCCTGACTATCTACCAAATGATAACATTCCTCGGAAAACCCCAAACCTGCAAATGCAACTGGCGCACTTCCTTTTTTGATTTCTTTTTCAATTACTCTTAAAATGTCTCTCTGTGATTCCATTTCTCGGTTTCCTCTCTCTTCTTCATTTTTCTGATTCTTTTCACAAATCATCAATAAATTTTCATCTGCTCTTTTCGCTGTCAGTGTCAGTGAATAACAAACAAAGATCAGCAACAGTGATACCAATGCACTTCCAACACCAATCATAAAAACTTTTCCCCCTCCAATACATGAAGCAATCCGTCCCACTTAAAAAACGGACTGATTTTTTTCAGCATAGCAATCAAGTCCGCTTCATTTTCTATTTCAATATCCAAAAATTCTATTACACTAATTTCAAGTCCATCCGCAATTTTCTTTAATTGTTCTACTTTCGGCTTTCGTATGCCTATTTCATACTTCCGAATTGTATTCACATTAATTCCTGTTCGTTCTGCAAGCAGCTCCTGCGATAGCCCTCTCTGTTTCCGAAAATAACGAATCTTTTCATTTATCTCCATGTCTTTCATCTGTTGAACTTCTCGACAATTTGTCGGGAAGTTGTTCCCTTTCCCAGTTTTCTTTTCCTTCATATCCATACATAGATATTTCCTCATCCAACAGCCTTGCAACCATAAAGCAACAAGACAGCAAAAACAAAAGCACTATTCCTGCCATAATAATAATTATCAAATCAATCACATCTCATCCTCCTATGTAAGCGGTACAGAAAAAGCAGCCTTGACAGACTGCTTTTTCAATCACCATATTCTATTTTTGTTCTCATGTAAAAAGGCTTCCGAAATTGTGCGAATCCCAAACGCTAATCCATCTATGTAAGCGTCTCTCTGTTCTGTTTGTTTAAGATTTAAAGTATATTCCTTGTAATCCTCAAACATTGCCTGCAGATCCGGACTCATTAGACTTATCATTTCCTTTTCTAATGTTTCACACAGTTCCTTTGTCTCTTCATAACTTTTACTTTGTGTCTCACATTGATTCATTGGATAAATGCTATAATACAATTTTTCCAGTTGCTTTTCGCTCATTTTTGATCACCATTTCTTTCAGTCTTTTTATGATCCATATAATTCCAGAAATGCCGTTTTTTAGCAAAATGCCTGCTACAGCTAATAATCTCCAGGCAAGAACCCCTATTCCAATCAAACTTCCTACCATCAGTTTAAGTACCACCAAACCAAGCATTTCCCCTGTCCCCACATTTCTTGGAACGACCAACAAAAACATTTTCTGGATTCCGAAAGGTATTCCCACAAAAAGCAATAATTTTCTCCAGTCTAATATTTCACCATTCATGCACATAGGGTGAACAATTAAGCAGATAATCATAGCTATTGCACCAGGAATTATCAATTTTGTTATAATTTCTTTTCCTCTCATATGCCACCTCCGTACATATCATGATTTACTTTTGCCTGGTAATAATTGCCTATTGTCGTTATTGAATTCATAAGACAGGTAAGCAAGTACGCTTTTATGTTCTTTACTTCCCTGGTATTCTCATGCAGACAGTCAAGTACATACTCTATGTGGCTTTCTTCCAGCAACAATAATCTGCTTTTTACGAACTGATATGGGTATTTCACTCCACTGATCGTAATATTCTCCCGTTCTATGCTGATTGTTTCCACAATTAGTGCCACAATTTCATCCAACTGTTGCTGTTCCCCTAATCTGCATCGTTGTACAAGACAGTCATATTCAATATTTCTTTTTACAAGTGCAGTATTCATCTGGAATAACTCCATCTCTTCCATCAAATCCATTGACTGCTGTTCGGAAGAATCTGAAAGATTGATAAGATCAGTATTATTCCTGTCCGTATTACTAATATCAGTATAATTATATTTAGTATTAATTGGGTCGATTTTTCCGACCTCTGTAGTTCTGATTTTTCGACCACGATAAGTCGTATTTTCCGACCTCTTGAAGTCGATTTTTCCGACCCCTTGAAGTCGATTTTTCCGACCACGATAAGTCGATTTTTCCGACTCCGATAAGTCGACTTCTTCGACCTCTCGATTTTGTTGAATACTCTCTTCGGATTCATCATTGTTTTTAACATCTTTTGATGTCCTTAAAATAAAGTTCTTTACATAAATAATATCCGGTTTACCAAATCCTTGTTTGACTCTTTCAATTAATCCGATTCCCTTTTTGGTATCCAGTTCTGCAAGCGTTTTCATTGCTTTATCTCTTCCACAATTCATATACTGAATAACCTGTTCAACAGTAAAAATAATATAAACCTTACCCTCTTCATCAAACCACTGATGTCTGATAGATAAAGCCATTCTGTCCAGCATCAGCCCATAAAGAACCTTTGCATCGCTGGACAGATTACGGAAATATTCATCTGTGAATAATACTTTGGGAATACGGTAAAAAGCAAACTGTTCCGATTCATAATCGTGAAAATAACCAAACTCTATTTTTGTGCTTTCGGATTTTGCCATTTTGCTTTCCCTCCTTCCCTCGTTATTGGCTTTTCTTCCAGTTATCAAGCAGTTCATAGATAACCTGTTCAATCTGTTCTCTGTTATATTCCTTTGGAAAATACTTTCGTATTTTCTTTTCAGTTAAAGTAACTTTTCCTGTCTCTGTTTTCTTTTCATTCAGAATAAGCTGTACCGCTAATTCTGTCAGATTACCTTCATCGCTGTATTGCTTCAGTTTTGTCGCCATTGAACCTGTAACAGAGCTTGCTCCAGACACTATGCAGTCTTTCACCCAAATCTGCTCCGTTTCTGATAAATAGGTTAATGAAACACCTACTGTAAAATTAATCTTTCCTTCATCCAACAATTTCAGCAATTCCGGAATAAGACAGGTCAAGCGTATGTAACGCTGAACGGTTCTTCCACTGTCACCGGCAGCCTGTCCAACCAGATCTGCACTGTCAACAGAAGCTGCGTTTTCGTCTTTTATGCCCTGATGTTTTACTGCATCCATCTTCATCTTATAAGCATATGCCTTTTCGCTTGGAAGCAAATTTTCTCTCTGTATATTAGAATCCACCATAACGATTACGGCTTCATCATCGGTATAGTTCCGTATGAGTACTGGCATTTTACTTTTTCCAGCCAGTTCGCAACCACGTTTTCTCCTGTGACCAGCAATCAGTTCATATCCTCCCTCTGCGCGAGGACGTACCAATGCAGGATTTAAGATGCCATAATTCTTGATACTTTCTACTGTTTCAGCCATTTTTTCATCATCATTTACATGAAATGGATGATTTCTAAAAGGATGTAACTCATTTAATGGCACTTCAACAATCTGATTAAGAGTATTCTGTTCGGCTTCATTGATTCCAAGCAATTCATCATAAGAAGTAAGCTGAATTTCTTTCTTAGGTTTACGCATGATTCAGCACCTCCTGGACAAGTGCTTGATAACTGTACGCACCTTTTCCTTTTGCATCGTAAGAAAAAATACTGACACCTTCTGATGCAGTTTCGGCAAGAGCTTCTGTTCTTGGAATTGTCTGATCAAAAATTATAATCTCTGCTCCATAAGCATCTCGTACTGCCTGCTTATTTCTCTTTGAATTATTATAATGACTGCTGTCCATTGTAAACAGAATCCCTTCAATCTGTAAATCAGGATTAAATCTCTGATGAATGCCTTTCACAACTTTCAGTAATTCCATGAGGCCATCTGCCGCATAGTATTGAGGCTGCACCGGAATCAAAACGCTATCAGCTGCACTTAACGCATTAATTGTCATCATTCCCAACGAGGGCATACAATCAATCAGGATATAGTCATAATCATTTTCCAAAAGTTCCAGATATTCTTTTAAGACTTTTTCTCTGTCCTCTACCGTAAATAATGACATGTCCATTCCCGAAAGAAGTTTATTAGATGGAATTACATCTATTCCTTCCTCATGGTGTAAAATTGCTTCCCTGGGATCAAATTCTAATCCCATAATGATATTTTCCATCATTGTTTTCAATGTTACCCTTAAGTTCTTTGGAAAACCAAGTCCCATTGTCAAATGTCCCTGTGGATCAGCATCTATCAGCATTACACGTTTTCCAACCTTAGACAGTCCTACTCCAAGATTAATAGTGGTTGTAGTCTTTGCTACTCCACCTTTTTGATTTGCGATTGCGATTATTTTGCACATGATATAATTCTCCTGTTTTTCTACTATTTTTTATTTACATTACTTTTTTCAATTTCAGCATAAGCTCTATAATATTTGCTCGTCCCTTTATTGGAATAAAGTTCCGATAATTCCATAACTTCAATTTTAGGATGACGCTGCAGGATTTTCTGAAACCATGCAATATCATTTTTTGTTCCCATCAGTCTCACTTTCAGCATTAATCTATTCCTCCAAGCATGGCATGTAACTTTTGATTGTACACTACATATTCCGGATAACGGATCTGTATTGCCTGCCAAAAATATGGTGCATATACACAGCAGAAGATATCCTCTACTGTATACTGTCTGCACTCGTTTACCTGTTCCTCTGCATCTTCATAATCCCAAACGCTTGGCGTGCTGTTACAGTACAGATTAAATGCCATCCTTACCACTTTTAAGCTACCGCTTGTCTGCCATCCTTCATGTAAACATTTCGTTTTAACAGACCCCGTTTTAAAATTATAAATTCTGTCAGCATTTTTTCTGGTATCTCCATTAATACCCAGACAATAACACAATGCCTTATGGTACACATCCTGATACCGTACTTCTTGTAATTTTTCATAGTAGAATTTTTCATGTGCATCACTGATAAAAATAATGTTTTCTGCTCCTAACGCTGTACTTTTCATTTTGAACCTCCTTGAAATAAAAAAGGACCTTACCAATTGTTCTACCAATTAATAAGGTCATACTATATGTTACTTTTCTAAATTCGTGCTAGGGATTCCTCTCTTTAGTAAAAACTTAGTAAAACATCCCTACTGGTTCAAAAATATACTGTAAAATCAAGGTTTTTCAGAATTTTGCTAAGGTAGTGCCGTGGCAGATAAATAAGACTTTTATCATAGTTATGTTTCTCCTTGATTTGCCCGGAAATGCCCTGTTTTGCAATGGATTTCGGGGATTTGTGAAATGTGTGTTTTAGCTGCCATCTTGGCAAAATGGGGCAAGATTAAGCAAGTTATTGCGTGATCTTATCATTTCCAAGCAGAATACCAAACAGAGCATATCCCAGCATTCCAGCTTCATATCCTGTCAGTGTAAAGGGAAAATAGACATCCTTTTCTTTTACAAGTTTACAAAGCAGCCTTCCTGCAAAAATCCCACCTGCGGTCACTACGAAGAAGATAACCGGAAATATCACAGTATCTGCTTTAATACTTGCCCGATAAAAAATATAAAACAATGAGATTGGAAGTGTAAAATTCATAACCAATGCCTGAAGTCCTTCAATTCCCTCTGGGCGGATCAGTTTTTTCTCTCTGCAGATTATCCCAATAATAAGCATTATGATCACGGGTAAAATTACTTGTAATAAACTTACTATTGTTCAGCCTCCCGTACCTGTTTCTCAGCATTCCACTGCTACTTTAATCACACCATCTCTCTTATTTTCGAACAATTCATATGCCTCTTCAATCCTGTTTAACGGATAGGTATGCGTAATCAGCGGTTCCGTGTTGATCTTACCTTCTGATATCAGCTTCAGAATTTCTTCGCAATCGCAGCCATCCACTCCACCTGTTTTAAAAGTGAGATTTTTACCATACATATCTGGGAGTGGTAACATCTGCGCTTTATCGTAAAGCGCAACCACTGTCACGATTGCATTTGGTCGGGCACATTCCCACGCCAGTTTAAATGTCGATTCTGCTCCGGCAACTTCAAGGACTGCATCAGCTCCACCATGCTCACTATTAGTCTTAACAAACTCTTTACAGTCTTCCGGTGAAACAGTAAGAATCTCCGGATAATGCTCATTAATAAAGCGAATACGTGTCTCGTCCTTTTCACATATAATGATCTTCGCTGGATTTTTCAGCATAACACTAAGTAAAGTACATATTCCCGTTGGACCGGCTCCAATGATTAGTACAGTATCTTCCTCTGTGATTTCAGAAATACGTGCTGCCCAATAACCAGTAGCAAGAACATCTCCTACCAGTAAAGCCTGTCTGTCCGTAACACCTTCCGGGATTTTATTCAATCCCTGATCTGCAAAAGGAACCCGGACATATTCTGCCTGTCCCCCATCGATACGACAGCCAAGTGCCCAGCCACCATTCTTGTCGGTACAATTGTTTACATATCCTTTCTTACAGAAAAAACACTCTCCGCAAAAGGTTTCTACATTTACAGTCACCCGGTCTCCCGGTTTTACATGCGTCACCTTAGAACCGACTGCCTCAACAATACCTACCATCTCATGGCCAACTGTAATTCCCGGGACTGCACGCGGAACACTTCCGTGTTTAATATGCAGGTCACTGGAACAGATGCTGGCCAGTGTCACCTTTACAATGGCATCTCGTTCATGCATGAGCACTGGTTTCGGTTTTTCCATTAGTTCAAATTTTCCCTTTGAAACATATGTATAAGTCTGCATTATTTTATCCCATCACTTTCCGGATTATTTTATCAGATGATCCTTCATAAATTTTAATGTTTTGTCGGCCTTTAGCCAAACTGCTTCCTGTTCTTCATGGGTAACAAAGATCAATGTCTTTCCCTCGGTCTTTTTTAAAATATAATCAATTGTTTCTGTGCATACCAGTCTTATATTGGAAGCAGCACTCAGATTTTCGCACAGGCGATCTTCCTGAAATACTACACTGATCTTCCTGTCACTTATCCCTTCTATTTTTCCCTTATCCGGAATATCCAGCCCCAGAAGAAGCCGTATCAGTGTAGTTTTTCCACATCCGGATCTTCCTCTTATACAAGTGGTTTTCCCTTCTGGAAAAACGCAACACAAATCTCTCAGTATCTGCTGCTCTCCGTATGCTTTACTGACATGATCTACCTTTATATCCATATCTTTTCTCCACCTGTAACAAACCTCACAAATAACGCATTTAAGAAAATTACCATAAATCAAAATCTCCGTTATTTATGTTCTATCATATAAACTACTCTGCTTACAATTCCAAGAAAACACTTTTCAAA
>OLPU01000425.1_pt1 | contig 37738 bp, 33 predicted proteins | sample 1673111 | NCBI WGS metagenome assembly OLPU01 (sample SAMEA3136755, study PRJEB25190) | human gut metagenome | reverse complement strand
GAAGTAGGAATGAAACATGGAAGTTTATAACTTTTTATAAGTTTTCAGTAACGGAAATGTGTCATGAAAGCCACAGGGATAGTCCGGAGGATAGATGATCTTGGAAGAATCGTAATTCCGAAAGAAATAAGAAGGACATTGCGGATCCGTGAAGGTGATCCACTGGAAATTTTTACAGACAGAGAAGGAAAGGTGATTTTAAAGAAATATTCTCCAATCGGTGAATTAGGAACACTGGCAGGGATTTATGCAGATAGTCTTTCGAAGACACTTGATTGTACAGTCTGTATCACTGATACGGATCAGGTGATCGCGGCAGCAGGAAACGGGAAGAAAGAACTTCAGGAAATGCTGTTGAGTGCAGAGCTGGCAGAAGTGTTTCAAGAAAGAAAGACCGTGTTGAAAAAGAGCAGTGACGCTGAGTTTGTAGCAATTACAAAAGACAGGAGTGAATACAGCGAGGAAATAATCAGTGTGATTCTCAGTGAAGGTGATATTGCAGGTGGAGTGATCTTTCTGCAGAAAAATGAGAAAAAGCATTTCGGAGAGATGGAAAAGAAGTTTGCGGCAGGCGCAGCAGATCTGCTTGGGAGGCAGTTAAGTTAAAAGTGTCATATTTTTCCGGGAGGATGCATAGAATAGTATCAGTGGAAAACCGGACATGCATCGAAAGGAAAAGAAAATGAGAGAAAATCATGGGAAAAAAGGGATAATATACGTAGAAAATTTAGTGAAGGCATTACTTTGCGCCTATCTGGTCACAGGAATGTTTCTGTTAATTCTTGCACTTCTCCTTTATAAAGCAGGATTGAGTGAAGAAAATGTAAATCTGGGAATTATTCTCATTTATGTAATAGGAACTTTTTCCGGTGGTTTTGTGATGGGAAAACTGGAAGGCCAAAAGAAGTTCCTCTGGGGGCTTGGAACCGGAGTGCTCTATTTTGTTTTATTACTGATCATCTCATTTGGAATGTACCGTGAGGTTTCGTCGGGGACAGGAGATTTGTTTCTGACATTTGTACTTTGTACCGGAGGTGGAATGCTCGGTGGGATGGTCTCATGAAGAAAAACCAGACAGATGTGTGAAAAAATACTTTAAAAACCTGGCTGTGTGTGCTATAATAGCGAAAGCAATATGTGCGAAGTTAGGAGGAGTAAAAATGAAACACATTAAAACACTGAATACACAGACACTGAACAACACAGTTAAAAAAGGTGGATGCGGAGAGTGCCAGACATCTTGCCAGTCTGCATGTAAGACATCCTGTACAGTAGGAAACCAGACTTGCGAAAACGCAAAATAAGAAAACCTGAAAGTGAAGATAATGTTGCTGCAGAGTTGCTTTGAGCGGTGATACTGCCTGCAATTATGCGAAAAACAGCAACAGGATTACAGGTGAGGCAGCGGTGCAAATCGCTGCCTTAAGCATGTTTTAGACGTATCTGCTTAGAGCTGCATTGTGAAAATGCCGGGCTTTGAACAGTTACAAATAGATTTACAAATACATATAGAAAGCGAGGTATCCACGTGATACATCAGTACCAGAACAATGGATATAATATCGTCCTCGACGTGAACAGCGGAGCTGTACATGTTGTGGATCAGGAAGCGTATGATGTCATCGAAGTGCTTAATCGCATGAATGAAGATCATACAGTGGAGACATTGAAATCTCCGGAAACAGCAGAAGCATTGAAAAAAGAGCTTGGAGAGAAATATTCTGAGAAAGATCTGCTGGATATTTTAGAGGCAGTAACAGAACTGACGGAACAGGGACGTCTGTTTACAAAAGACATTTATGAGAGCTTTATCGACGTTGTAAAGCAGCGTAAGACAGTTGTTAAGGCTTTATGTCTTCATATTGCACATGAATGTAACCTTGCCTGTAAGTACTGCTTTGCGGAAGAGGGAGAATATCACGGCCGCAGAGCTTTGATGTCTTACGAGGTTGGTAAGAAAGCACTTGATTTTCTGATCGCGAATTCAGGAACAAGAAGAAACCTTGAGGTTGACTTCTTCGGTGGTGAGCCACTAATGAACTGGCAGGTTGTCAAAGACCTGGTTGCTTACGGAAGAGAGCAGGAGAAACTTCATGACAAGCATTTCCGTTTCACACTTACAACAAACGGAGTTCTTTTGAATGATGAAGTTCAGGAGTTCGTGAACAAAGAGATGGACAACGTTGTCATCAGTCTTGACGGAAGAAAAGAAGTGAATGACCAGATGCGCCCGTTCCGTAACGGAAAAGGAAGCTATGATCTGATCGTTCCGAAGTTCCAGAAGCTGGCAGAGAGCCGTAATCAGGAGAAGTACTACATTAGAGGTACATTTACAAGAAATAACCTGGATTTTTCCAAGGATGTAGAACATTTCGCAGATCTTGGATTCAAGCAGATGTCAATCGAGCCTGTAGTAGGTGATGACACAGAACCATATGCAATCCAGAAAGAAGATCTTCCACAGATCTTTGAAGAATATGATAAACTCGCAAAATTCCTGATCGAGCGTGAGAAGAGCGGAAGAGGATTCAATTTCTTCCACTTCATGATTGATCTTGAAGGAGGACCGTGCGTGTCCAAGCGTCTGTCCGGCTGTGGTTCAGGTACAGAGTATCTGGCAGTGACACCTTGGGGAGATTTCTACCCATGTCATCAGTTTGTAGGACAGGAAGAATTCCTCATGGGAAATGTCGATGAGGGAATTACAAAACCGGAGATTGCGGAAGAATTCCGTGGATGCAGCGTATATTCCAAGGAAAGCTGCAGAACCTGCTTTGCCAGATTCTACTGCAGTGGTGGCTGTATGGCGAATTCTTACAAGTTCCACAATACGATCCATGATACTTACGAAGTGAGCTGTGAGATGGAGAGAAAACGTGTGGAATGTGCGATCATGATAAAGGCTGCCCTGGCGGATGAAGAACAATAAAGTTAGAGAGCAGCAGTCAAGAAAGGAAAGAAAGAGATGAAGAAAGGTAAGAGTATTCTCAGCCTCATTCTCGTAATCGCAGTTACAGCACTCTTCGGTATGACCTGTGTGCTTGGACTTGATTTAAAGGGAATGGGAGCTGCGAAGAACATCAATCTCGGTCTTGACCTGGAAGGCGGAGTCAGCATTACATATCAGGTAAAAGGTGACAAGCCATCTCAGGCAGACATGGATGACACCGTGTACAAGCTTCAGAAACGTGTGGAGCAGTACAGCACAGAGGCACAGGCTTATCAGGTTGGAGACAACCGTATCAGTATCGAGATTCCGGGTGTGAGCGACGCAAACAAGATCTTGGAAGAACTTGGACAGCCGGGTTCACTGTACTTTATCAAGCATAAAGACAGTGAGGGAAATGAAAACTATTCCATGACAGCTTCCGGATATACACTGAATAAGTCAATCGACGAACTGAAAGATACAGACTCCATCGTACTGACAGGTACAGAAGTAAAGACAGCTTCAGCCGGAGTACTCAACGACTCAACAACAGGAAATAAAAAGTATGGTGTTGATCTTGAGTTGACAGATGAGGGTGCAGAGAAGTTCAAGACAGCAACAGAAGAAGCTTATAACAATAACCATGACACAATCGCTATTTACTATGATGGTTCTCTGATCAGCGTGCCAAGCGTAAATGCAGTGATTGAGAATGGAAAAGCCCAGATTTCAGGAAACATGGATTATGAAGAGGCTGATAACATCGCTTCTACAATCCGTATCGGTGGATTGAATCTGGAACTTGAAGAGCTTAGCTCAGAAGTTGTAGGAGCACAGCTTGGACAGGACGCTCTGAAAGGAAGTCTGATCGCAGGTATCATCGGTCTGGCAATCGTATGTGTATTCATGTGCTGGGTATACCTCCTTCCGGGACTTGCATCCAGCCTTGCACTGATCCTTTACACAGAACTGATCTTAATCCTTTTAAATGCATTTGACATCACACTGACACTTCCAGGTATCGCAGGTATCATCCTTGGTATCGGTATGGCGGTAGATGCGAACGTTATCATCTTCGCCCGTGTGAAAGAAGAGCTGACAGCAGGAAAGAGTGTACACGCTTCTCTGAAATCAGGATTCCAGAAAGCAATGTCCGCAATCGTTGACGGAAATATCACAACACTGATCGCAGCCGGTGTGCTGTGGCTTCGCGGAAGCGGTACTGTAAAGGGATTCGCCCAGACACTTGCACTGGGTATCGTCGTATCCATGTTTACAGCACTCGTGATCACAAGACTGATCATCTTTGCATTCTATGGAGCAGGCATCCACAATGAGAAAGTATACGGAAGACATCTGAAAGAACGTAAACCGGTTGATTTCCTTGGAAAGAAAAAAATCTTCTTCGTTATTTCTATCATCCTTTGTCTGGCCGGACCGGTCATGATGGGTGTGAACCATGCAAGAGGAATCGGCGCAATGAATTACAGCCTTGATTTTGTAGGCGGTACTTCAACAAATGTAACATTTGATAAAGAATATACACTGGAAGAGATCGACAGCCAGATGATCCCAAGCCTGGAAGAGATCACAGGAGATAAGAATATTCAGGTTCAGACAGTAAAAGACAGCAATCAGGTAGTCTTCAAGACACAGACACTTGATCTTGAGAAACGTGAAGCACTTGCTTCTTATCTGAATGAGAACTACGGGGTAGAGGTATCTGATATCGCTACAGAGAATATCAGTTCAACAGTAAGTTCTGAGATGAGAAGAGACGCTGTTATAGCTGTGATCATTGCTACAATCTGTATGCTGCTTTACATCTGGTTCCGTTTCAAAGATATTCGTTTCGCAACAAGTGCTGTTGTCGCACTGATGCATGACGTACTTGTAGTTCTTGGATTCTATGTAATCGCAAGAGTATCTGTCGGAAATACATTTATTGCATGTATGCTGACAATCGTTGGATATTCTATCAACGGTACGATCGTTATCTTTGACCGTATCCGTGAGGCGCTGGCAACAAAGAGCCGTACAGAAGATCTGAAGGATCTTGTAAACCGCTGTATTACTCAGACACTGACAAGAACGATCTATACAAACTTTACAACATTTGTCATGGTCGTTGCTCTGTATATCCTTGGTGTAAGCTCCATTAAGGAATTCGCTGCACCTCTGATGGTAGGTATCATCTGCGGTGGATATACATCCGTATGCATCACAGGTGCTCTGTGGTATGTGATGAAGACAAGACTTGGTGAGGAAGCGAAGGCTGCGAGAGCAGCTTCTGGCACAAAGACAACTTCTGCAAAAGCAGCAGACAAGAAAGAAGGAACTACTTCCACAGAGAGTAACGCAGCAGATACATCTGCAGACGACAGCTCCAAGAAGAAAAAAGGAAAGAAGACTTCTTTCAAAAATAAAAAGAGCAAAAAGCGCTAAGAAATAAATAGCAGCCTGGAAACAGTAACGAAATAGAATCTGCCGTATCGGAAATGAAAAATGATTTTCGATACGGCAGATTTTTGTTATAATAAGAAAAGATATGATACTGACAGACTGGGAGGGTATTTGGATGGAGAAATGGTTCGTCGCAATGAAAAAGGCGGATTTTAATGGAATAGCAGAGAAATATCAGATTTCCCCGATCATTGCGCGGCTGATGAGGAACCGTGATGTGGTCGGAGATGATGCAATTGATTTTTATCTGAATGGAACAGTGGAGAATCTGTATGACGGTTTACTGATGAAAGATATGGATCGTGCAGTAGATATTCTTAAGGAGAAAATAGAAGAGGGAAAGAAAATCCGTGTGATCGGTGATTATGATATTGATGGAGTCAATGCAACGTATATTTTGCAACAGGGGCTTGCAGGACTTGGGGCAGATGTCGATACGGATATTCCAGACAGGATCAAAGACGGATATGGATTGAATCAGATGCTGATCGACCGTGCACTGGAGGATGATGTAGACACGATCATCACCTGTGATAATGGAATTGCGGCAATGAGTGAGATTGCTTACGGAAAAGAAAATGGGATGACGATCGTTGTGACAGATCACCATGAAGTTCCGTATCTGGAAGAAAATGGAGAGAAAAAATATCTCCTGCCACCGGCAGATGCAGTGGTCGATCCGCACAGAGCAGACTGTGAGTATCCATTTAAAGGGCTGTGCGGCGCAGCTGTAGCGTATAAGCTGGTTGAGGTTTTGTACAGAGTGTCTGGAAAATCAGAGCAGGAGGTAGAGCATCTGCAGGAAAGACTGATGGAAAATGTTGCGATTGCCACGATCGGTGATGTGATGGATCTGGTTGGAGAGAATCGTGTCTTTGTGAAAAAGGGACTTGAGCTTCTGAAGACAACGAAGAATGAAGGGCTTCACGCATTGATGCAATGTACAGGGGTAGATACAGCGAACTTGAATACTTATCATATCGGATTTGTGATCGGACCGTGCATCAATGCCGGTGGAAGACTGGATACAGCCAAGCGTGCACTGGAACTCCTTAATGCATCGAACCGGAGAGAGGCAGTGACATTGGCAGCAGATCTGAAAGAATTAAATGACAGCCGGAAAGAAATGACCGAAGAAGGTGTAGAAGAAGCTGTCCGGCAGATTGAATCAAGTTCCTGGAAGGACGACCAGGTGCTGGTCGTGTATCTTCCAGAGTGTCACGAAAGTATCGCCGGAATTATTGCGGGGAGGATCAAAGAGCGTTATTATCGTCCGACCTTTGTACTGACAAAGGGAGAGACAGGAGTGAAAGGTTCCGGACGGTCGATCGAAGCCTATGATATGTTTGCGGAAATGAGCCGCTGCAGGGAATTATTTACGAAGTTTGGAGGACATAAGCTGGCAGCAGGACTTTCTTTAGAAGAGGAAAAGGTCGAAGTTTTCCGGAAACGGATCAATGAACTGGCGGATCTGACAGAAGAGGATCTGCAGATGAAGGTGTCGATCGATATGCGACTTCCATTTCCATATATTAATGAAGAGCTGATCCATGAGCTTAAGATATTGGAGCCTTTTGGAAAAGGCAATGGGAAACCGTTATTTGCAGAAAGTAAACTGCGTGTGATCCAGCCAAGAATCTTCGGAAAGAACCGGAATGTGCTGAAATGCAGACTGGAGGACCAGCAGGGAAATCAGATGGAAGCGGTTTATTTCGGAGAAGTGGAAGACTGTCTGCGGCAGATGGAAAAGAAGCAGATCATGTCTTTTACATACTATCCATCCATCAATGAGTACATGGGACGAAGAACAATTCAGCTTACAATTGTCAATTATCAGTAGATAATATCGAAAAAACCGTACAAATTGCTTAAAATGAAGAAGAATGGGAAGTTCTTATTTGAAAAAGGGAAAAATAGTGATATACTAAATCATATTAATTGTTCAGAACTAAGGCGTTTTGTGTCTAAAATTGTCGGATATGCCATACTGACGAAATACGAAGTATTTTGGAAGTTGGATCTGAACAGAACACAGGATGAATGAAGGGGGAAGATGATATGGCAGGCACTCGGGAATATGAAGATCTGAATAAAAATCTGGAGATAGTGGACGGGCATGCAGTAAAAGCACCAGAGGATTATCAGGATCCGGAGGAGTTATATCAGGCCTTAATAGCTCGTGTGCGTAAGTATCACCCTTCTGCAGATATTACGATGATCGAGAAGGCCTATCAGATAGGCAAAGAAGCGCATAAGAATCAGTTCCGTAAATCCGGAGAGCCTTATATCATCCATCCACTCTGGGTGGCAATCATACTTGCAGATCTCGAGATGGACAAAGAAACGATCGTGGCTGGAATGCTTCATGACGTGGTAGAAGATACGACAATGACACTCGATGAGATCTCAGCAGAGTTTGGTGAAGAGGTGGCACTTCTTGTAGACGGCGTTACCAAACTGGGACAGTTGAACTATTCCCAGGACAAGCTGGAGGCCCAGGCAGAGAACCTGAGAAAGATGTTCCTTGCGATGGCGAAAGATATCCGTGTCATCATTGTAAAACTTGCAGACCGTCTGCATAATATGCGTACAATGGAGTTTATGACACCAGCGAAGCAGAAAGAAAAATCAAGAGAGACGATGGATATCTACGCTCCGATCGCCCAGCGTCTCGGTATTTCAAAGATCAAGACAGAACTCGATGACCTTTCTCTGAAATATTATCAGCCGGAAGTTTATAATCAGCTGGTTCATGATCTGAATGCACGTAAGACGGAACGTGAAGAATTTGTGCAGCAGATCGTTGCAGAAGTATCAAAGCATATGAAGAATGCTGATATTGAAGCGAAAGTATACGGACGTGTAAAACATTTCTTCAGTATTTATAAGAAGATGGTGAATCAGAACAAGACACTTGACCAGGTGTATGACCTGTTCGCTGTCCGCATTATCGTAGATTCAGTGAAAGACTGTTACGCAGCACTTGGTGTGATCCATGAGATGTATACGCCGATTCCGGGACGTTTCAAGGATTATATTGCTATGCCGAAGGCGAATATGTACCAGTCTCTGCATACAACGCTGATCGGACCTTCCGGACAGCCGTTCGAGATCCAGATCCGTACAGAAGAGATGCATAAGACAGCGGAATATGGTATCGCAGCACACTGGAAATATAAAGAGACAGGTGGAAGCAATACGAAAGGACTGAACACACAGGAAGAGAAGCTGAACTGGCTGCGTCAGATCCTGGAATGGCAGAGAGACATGTCTGATAACCGTGAGTTCTTAAGTCTGCTGAAAGGTGACCTGGATCTGTTCCAGGAAGATGTATACTGCTTCACACCGAACGGGGATGTGAAGAATCTTCCAAACGGCTCCACGCCGGTTGACTTCGCCTATGCGATCCACAGTGCAGTCGGCAATAAGATGGTTGGCGCCAGAGTGAATGGCAAGCTTGTGAACATTGATTATAAGATTCAGAACGGAGACCGAATCGAGATCCTTACATCTCAGAATTCCAAGGGACCGAGTCGTGACTGGCTGAATATCGTCAAGAGCACACAGGCAAAGAGCAAGATTAATTCATGGTTTAAGAAGGAATACAAAGAAGATAATATTATCCGTGGAAAGGATCTGATCAGTGCCTACTGTAAGAGCAAGGGGATTAATCTGCCGGATATCATCAAGCCGAAGTATCAGCAGATCGTTCAGAAGAAATACGGATTCCGTGACTGGGATGCAGTACTTGCAGCAATCGGACATGGCGGACTGAAAGAAGGTCAGGTTGTGAACCGCCTGCTGGAAGAGTACGAGAAAGAGCATAAGAAAGAGATCACGGATGAGAATATTTTGGAGAAGATCTCAGAAGCGAATAAACAGAGAGTACACATTGCCAAGTCAAAGAGCGGAATCGTAGTTAAGGGAATCAATGATATGGCAGTACGCTTCTCAAAGTGCTGTAATCCGGTGCCGGGAGATGAGATTGTCGGTTTTGTAACAAGAGGGCGCGGAATGTCGATCCACAGAACAGATTGTATCAATATCATCAATCTTTCTGATGTGGAGAGATCCCGTCTGATCACAGCAGAATGGGAGGATAATGATCTTGAAGAAGGCGGTCAGTATCTTGCAGAACTGAAGATATTTGCAGACGACAGAAGAGGACTTCTGCTGGATGTATCAAAGGTATTTACTGAAGAGAAGATTGACGTGAAGTCCATGAATACCCGGACGAGCAAGAAGGGTACGGCGACAATGGAGATGGGATTTGTTGTACACGGAAGAGAAGAATTGAATCGTGTGATCGGAAAGCTCAGACAGATTGAAAATGTAATTGATATTGAGAGAACAACAGGCTGATGGAGGAAAACGAATGAAGGTTGAAAGTATTGTACTGGGGTCAATTGGAACGAATTGCTATATTGTAACCAATGAAGAGACGAAGGAATGTTTTGCAGTGGATATGGCAGAATGTCCGCAGGAATATGTCAATTATATCAAGAACAATGGACTAGAAATGAAAGCATTGTTTCTGACACATGGACATTTTGACCACATCATGGGAATCGATGATTTCCTCAAAGCCTTTCCAGTGCCGGTTTACGCAGGCGAAGATGAACTTCCGGTGATCGAGGATGACCGCCTGAATGTTTCTTGTATGTACGGACCGAAATACGCATTCCACGGAGCACAGCCTGTAAGAGACGGTCAGGTGATCGAATGCGCAGGAATTGAAGTTGATGTACTTCATACACCTGGACATACAGTAGGAGGATGCTGTTATTACCTACCAAAAGAACATAGATTGTTCTGTGGAGATACGCTGTTCTGTGCTTCCATCGGAAGAACAGACCTACCGACAGGAAGCAGCAGCCAGCTGGTCCGCTCTGTGCAGGAGAAGATTATGACACTTCCGGATGATACAAAGATCTATCCGGGACATATGGAAGAGACATCAGTTCAGTTTGAGAAGGAGCATAATCCATTCATATGATAAAGATAGAAAGTAAGAAGAACAAATTTACTTATAACGTATACCATGTCACAAAAGCATTTTATCCAAAAGAGGATATCGTGCAGACAGTAGATGAGAAGCAAGAACCACTGGTGAAGATACATTTGCCGGAAGGGACTTGCTTTTCCCTTGCACCGGAAGAATGCGTGCAGACAGAAGATGTGCAGGAAGAGAAACGCGATGTAACGAAGAAAGTCTATCAGTTTCTCTCAAAGCAGACAGGACAGGAACTTGCCTGGGGAATGCTGACCGGAGTCCGTCCGACAAAGCTTGTAATGCAGAAAATCGAGCAGGGAATGACAAAAGAAGAAATCTTTGAATTTCTAAAAGAACAATATTGTGTTGGCGATAAAAAAGCACAGATTGCCTATGAAATTGCCTGCCGTGAAAAGGCACTTCTTGATCAGTTGGACTGCAAGAATGGCTATAGCCTGTATGCAGGAATCCCATTCTGTCCAAGCATCTGCTCCTACTGCTCATTCAGCTCGTCACCAATCGCTGAGTGGAAAGATCAGGTCGATCGTTACCTTGATGCGATGATCAAAGAATTGAAAGCTACGGCAAAGCTGATGCAGGGAAAGACGCTGGATACCGTATATATCGGCGGCGGAACACCGACAACACTCGAGGCAGATCAGCTTGACCGTTTGCTTGGAACAATCCGGGAGAATTTTGACCTGGAGCATGTGCTTGAGTTTACAGTTGAAGCCGGAAGACCAGATAGTATCACACGAGAAAAGCTCGAAGTGATCCGCAAATATCCTGTAACCCGCATCTCTGTCAACCCACAGACAATGCAGCAGAAGACACTGGATCTTGTAGGAAGAAAACATACTGTAGAAGATGTAGAACAAATCTTCCACCTCGCACGTGAGCTTGGATTCGATAATATTAATATGGATCTGATCGCCGGACTTCCGGGAGAAGATGCGGCAGATATGCAGGATACACTTGAGAAGATCGAGAAGCTTCATCCGGACAGCCTGACAGTACACGCACTCGCAATCAAACGTGCTGCGAAGTTCGGTCAGGAAGGAAGAACGATGGATCCGGGGAGTGAGATCACACAGATGGTCGAGGCGGCAGCAGCGTCAGCAGAACGCATGGGGCTTGTGCCATATTACCTGTATCGCCAGAAGAACATTGCCGGAAACTTCGAGAATGTTGGATATGCAGAGCAGGACAAGGCTGGGGTGTATAACATTTTGATCATGGAAGAACGCCAGACAATTATTGCCTGCGGTGCCGGATCTACGACAAAGCTTGTTTTGCCGGAGAAGATCAGGACAAGCAGTGGCAAAGAAACAAATCTGATCCGTGTAGAAAATGTGAAGAATATTACAGAGTATATTGGCCGAATTGATGAGATGATAGAGCGGAAAGAAGCGCTTTTTGAGAAAGATTAAAAGTGAAAATATAGCTGAAAAAAGTAAAGAAAGGACGGTTCCACCGGGAGGTGGGCCGTCCTTTCTTTGTATTCTAGTTGATGAACAGGAAAAATTTCAAGCCCCCTCCTAACCATCGATCTCAGCTTTCTTTTTCCGCTTCATCTCAGAAACTTTCGGTATTGACTGCTGTGTAATGTTTGGAAGTTTTAATCCCGTTATGTTCTTTAAGATCCATACAAAAGTCAGCATTACAAGAATTGGGATTGCGCAGGTTGTCACAATCATTACAGCCACGCCTTCTAAGATCTTGTTCAAGCCCTTCTCAATAGCATCGATTTTTTCTGAGGCAGCTGTGCCGACGGTATCGACAGCATCACTTACCTTGTCTTTTAAGTTGTTGATAAAGTCGGTGATAGAAGAAGGTGTATTATTGTTTTCAATATCATTTGTTTTGTTACTGTTGGCAGCAGAGGCAGAGTCATTATCTTTATCCAATAATTTTTCAGTATCTTCTAATGTAAAATCCATATCGTAGGATTTTGCATAAGTTTCGTTCACCTTATTCGTCATCCAGACGCTGGTAGGAACCAGTCCCCAGAGAAGGATTCCAAGAATGATACTTTTGATCCCGATTCTGTAAATGAATTCCTTCCATCCGGCTTTCATAAAATTACCGGTTGCCATCAGAATACATCCGATAGGAAATAAGATTTTAAAGGCAATGTATCCTGTGATGGTCAGTAAATATTTCTCAATAATGATCACAGCATAAACGATCACCATATAACCTGCAACATCAGCAAGCTTATTCGCAATAGGAGTTGTTGCATCTCCTGGTATTGCAGCTGCTCCGGCTGCAAGTGCTGTTGCAGTACCTGTAAGCTCTAAAGCCTTTTTCTGCAATTCATTCAAAGTATTAATAATCCTGCTGTATGTATCAGCGGAAGTTGCCCAGTTTGAGATTGCAAAAAAAGAGATTAATGCAATAAGCGCCTCAAACAGTCTTCTCACGCCTGCATATCCCAGTTTGAGATTGCAAAAAAAGAGATTAATGCAATTGCAATGCATATAAGACTATAAATTAAATGCTTTTGCATGGATTTTTTGTCATTTTTAATCGCGACATCTGTACAGTTTGTATTTCTGTCATTATTCATGTCTTTTGTTTCCTTTCATAAAATTTAGCTGTTTTTAAATACGCAATAAATTAACGTAGATTCAGATTTTTTAATCCAAATAAAGTATATCATCTCGAAAAAGGTAATTCAATTAGAACAAAAATAAACAGAATCAAAAGTAGTTGACATTTCGTATTACGAAAGTATAATAGTATAGGTGAGAGAAAGGAGAAGGCCTATGGCTAAGATGGGACGTCCGAAGTCAGACGTGATCAAAGATAAAATTGTGACAATCCGAATGTCTGCGGAGGAACATCAGAAACTTAGGGACTATTCTGAGAAGCATCAACAGACGATAACGGAAACCCTTAAAGAAGGAGTTGACTTATTATATAAGACTCGTGATTAAGGTATATTTTTAGTTGAAGAACATTACGAAATCAAGAGATTATAGTAATGAAAAGATAGAACGAAAAGGAGAAGTGCTATGGCATTAAAGAAAAAACCGGTAACAGGAATGAAAGATATTCTTCCTGCAGAGATGGAGATCAGAGATTATGTGATCGGTCTGATCAAAGAGACATATAGAAGCTTTGGATTCTCATCCATTGAGACTCCATGTGTAGAGCATATCGAGAACCTGTGCAGTAAGCAGGGTGGAGATAATGAGAAGCTGATCTTCAAGATCTTAAAGCGTGGAGAGAAGCTGAAACTTGCAGAGGCGAAAGAAGAAGCTGATCTTGTAGACGGAGGACTCCGCTATGACCTGACACTTCCGCTGTCCAGATATTATGCAAATCATTCTAATGAGCTTCCGGCACCGTTTAAAGCACTCCAGATGGGAAGTGTATGGCGTGCGGATCGTCCACAGAGAGGACGTTACCGCCAGTTTATGCAGTGTGATATTGACATTCTTGGCGAGCCGTCTAACCTTGCTGAGATCGAGCTGATCCTTGCTACTACATCCCTGCTTGGAAAACTGGATTTCAATAACTTTACAATCCGTATCAATGACCGCCGTTTCCTGAAGGCAATGGCAGCTTACAGTGGATTTGAAGAGAAGGATTATGACAGCGTATTTATCACACTGGATAAGATGGACAAGATTGGTCTTGATGGTGTTGCAGCAGAGTTGAAGGAAAATGGATATGCAGAGGAATCTGTTGAGAAATATCTTCAGCTCTTCAAGGAGATCACAGGAGACGTAGAAGGTGTCCGTGCATGTAAAGAGAAACTTCAGGGATTCCTTCCGGAAGATGCAGCGGATTCTCTTGAAATGATCATTACAAGTGTAGAGAGTGCGAAGGAAGCAGATTTCCGTATGCTGTTTGATCCGACACTGGTACGTGGAATGTCTTATTATACAGGAACTATTTTTGAGATTTCTATGGATGAGTTCGGCGGATCTGTAGGTGGCGGCGGACGCTACGACAAGATGATCGGTAAGTTTACAGGACAGGATACACCGGCAGTTGGATTCTCTATCGGATTTGAACGTATTGTCATGCTTCTGATGGAGCGTGGATACAAAGTTCCGACAAGCAAAGAGAAGAAGGCGTTCTTGATCGAGAAGAATATGCCGAAGGAAGGTATGCTCAAGGTTCTTGATCTTGCGAAGAAGGAGCGTGCAGCGGGACGTCAGGTAATGATCATGAACATGAAGAAGAACAAGAAGTTCCAGAAGGAGCAGCTTGCAGAACAGGGATACACAGATATTACAGAGTGCTACAGAGATTCTGTTGATAACATATAGGAAAAAAGGAAAGGAAGTAAATAACCATGGCTGAATCAATGCAGGGGCTTAAGAGAACACACCGTTGTGGTGAACTTTCAGTAGCCAATGTTGGGGAAACTGTAACTATCATGGGATGGGTACAGAAGAACAGAAATAAAGGAGGACTTGTATTTACAGACGTAAGAGACCGTTCTGGAATTATACAGGTTGTATGTGAAGAAGGCACTACAGATGCAGCAATCATTGAAAAAGCAGCGTCTTTACGTGCAGAGTATGTAGTTGCTGTTGTCGGAAAAGTTGAGAGACGTTCCGGCGCAGTGAATGATAAGATCGCAACAGGTGAGATCGAGGTGATCCCTAGTGAACTTCGTGTACTTTCTGAGTCACAGACACCTCCGTTCCCAATTGAAGAAAACTCAAAGACAAAGGAAGACATCCGTCTGAAATATCGTTACCTTGACCTTAGAAGACCGGATCTGCAGAGAAATCTTCGTATGAAGAGTCAGGTTATGACACTGACACGTCAGTTCTTCTCAGACGAGGGGTTCCTTGAAGTAGAGACTCCAATGCTTGGAAAGACAACTCCGGAAGGCGCGAGAGATTATCTTGTACCAAGCCGTATTCATCCGGGATCTTTCTACGGACTTCCACAGTCTCCGCAGCTTTATAAACAGCTTCTCATGTGTTCAGGTGTAGACCGTTACATCCAGATTGCAAGATGTTTCCGTGATGAGGATCTTCGTGCGGACAGACAGCCGGAATTTACACAGATCGATATGGAGCTTTCTTTCGTTGACGTAGATGATGTTATCGAAGTAAATGAAAAGTATCTTAAGAAACTTTTTAAAGAAGTTCTTGATGTAGACGTACAGCTTCCAATCCAGAGAATGACATGGCAGGAAGCAATGAACCGTTATGGTTCTGACAAGCCGGATCTTCGTTTCGGAATGGAACTGAAAGATGTATCTGATGTAGTGAAAGACTGCGGATTTGCAGTATTTACAGGCGCACTTGAGAATGGCGGAAGCGTTCGTGGTATCAATGCCAAAGGACAGGGCAGCATGCCGAGAAAGAAGATCGACAAGCTGACAGCATTTGTTAAGGATTACGGTGCTAAGGGTCTGGCTTATGTTGCGCTCCAGGAAGATGGAACAGTGAAGTCTTCATTTGCAAAATTCATGACAGACGAGCAGATGGATGCACTTGTAAAGGCAATGGATGGAGAGCCGGGAGACCTGCTTCTCTTTGCAGCTGACAAGAATAAAGTGGTATGGGATTCTCTTGGAGCACTCCGTGTTGAACTTGCAAAACAGCTTGAACTTCTCGATAAGAATGAGTATCGTTTTGTATGGATCACAGAGTTCCCGTTGCTTGAGTGGAGCGAGGAGCAGAATCGTTTCGTTGCAATGCACCACCCATTTACAATGCCGATGGAAGAAGATATCCAGTATATCGAGTCTGATCCGGGAAGAGTTCGTGCGAAAGCATACGATATCGTTCTGAACGGAAATGAGATTGGTGGCGGTAGTGTCAGAATCTTCCAGGATGATATCCAGGAAATGATGTTCAAGGCACTTGGCTTTACAAAAGAGCAGGCTTACAGCCAGTTCGGATTCCTTCTGGATGCATTTAAATACGGAGTTCCGCCGCACGCAGGACTTGCTTACGGTCTTGACCGTCTTGTTATGCTTATGGCAAAACAGGACAGCATCCGTGACGTGATCGCATTCCCGAAGATCAAAGATGCATCCTGTCTGATGACAGAGGCTCCGACACCGGCTTCCGAGAAGCAGCTGGAAGAGCTTAGCCTTGCTGTGAAGGCACAGGAAGAAACAGTTGAAGAATAAATAGTGATATTTCAGCAGGAAAACAGTAAACAGAGTTTTCCTGCTGTTTTTCTACACGTTCTCGCAGTGATTTTTCTGACAATATCAAAAGAAATTTAAAATATAATAAAATTTCTCTTGACAAATAGAAAGTGAACGACTACAATAAGACACATCAAAAGCAAAAACCGATGAGAAAGAGAAGTAGGTTTTAGAAGAGATCACAGAGAGCAGCAGATGGTGGGATTGCTGTATGGATTCTGATTCTGAATGGACTTTCGAGGGCGGCCTGAAATGAAAAGAGTAGGAACCGCCGGGAACCGAACCCGTTATCAATCAGGAGCGTATGTTAGTACGTGAGAAAGTGGACGAACGTCAATTTGAGTGGTACCGCGATAATAATGAGTTTTATTACCGTCTCAAGCAATAAGCTTGGGGCGGTTTTTTATATGTTAGGAAAGTTAATTTATAAAAAGAAATCCACAGCTTATTGACAAGAATCCCAAATCGGCTCCTTTGCTTTTGCAGAAATATTAAAAAGAAAAAAGGAGACAACAATTATGAAAAAGAGAGTATTAGCAGTTATTTTAGGAGCAGTAATGACAATGAGCCTTGCAGCATGTGGATCATCTGATGCAGGAAAGACATCTTCCAACGACAGCGAGAAGAGCTACACAATCGGTATTTCCCAGTTCGCAGAGCATGGTTCTCTTGATAATTGCCGTGAGGGATTTTTAGAAGGACTGAAAGAAGAAGGAATCGAGGAAGGCAAGAACCTAACAGTAGAAGTGAAGAATGCAGCAGCAGATCAGGGAACAGCAAAACAGATCAGTGATGGATTTGTTTCAGACAAAGTGGATCTTGTATGTGCAATCGCAACACCAAGTGCACAGGCAGCTTACAATTCAGCAATGAACTCCGACATTCCGGTTGTATACACAGCAGTTACAGACCCGGTTGCAGCAAAGCTTGCGAAAGAGGATGGAACACCTGCAGGGAATGTAACAGGAACAAGTGATGAACTTCCGATCAAAGCACAGCTTGAGATGATCCGTGAGATGCTTCCGGATGCAAAGAATATCGGAATCCTTTACACAACAAGCGAAGCAAACTCTGTATCCGCTCTTGCAAAATATAAAGAGCTTGCCGGAGACTATGGATTCACGATCGTTGACAAAGGAATCGCACAGACAGCCGATATCTCTCTTGCAACAGATGAACTTCTGACAGAGGTTGACTGCCTGACAAACCTTACAGACAACACAGTAGTTGCTTCCCTTGCAACAATCCTTGATAAAGCAAACAAGCAGAACATTCCGGTATTCGGAAGTGAGATCGAGCAGGTGAAAATCGGATGTCTGGCAGCCGAAGGACTTGATTATGTAGCACTTGGAAAACAGACAGGTAAGATGGCAGCAGAGATTCTGAAAGGTGAGAAGAAAGCATCTGATATGAACTTTGAGACAATCACAGAACCAGGTTTCTATGTAAATGAAAAAGTTGCTGAAAACCTTGGAGTTACAGTTCCACAGGATCTTGCAGATGAAGCGGTAGAGAGTTTTACAGAGATTACAAAATAGTATTGAAACAGAGAGGTTAACACATTATGGGGATTTATATTACGATTTTAGAACAGGGACTGATCTACGGAATCCTGGCGCTTGGGGTATACATCACTTATAAGATCCTGGATTTCCCGGATCTGACAGTAGATGGAAGCTTTCCGCTGGGAGCCGCACTGACAGCGACGATGATCACAAGAGGCGTTCATCCAATCCTGACACTGCCGGCATCATTCCTGATCGGTGTGCTTGCCGGAGTCTGCACAGGTCTGATTCATGTAAAATTCAAGGTAAGAGATCTCTTATCCGGAATTATCATGATGACAGCACTGTGGACGATCAACTTAAGACTGGCAGGAACAGCAAATGTCCCAATCTTTGGAGATGACAGTATCTTTGATAATGCATCCGTAAACGGAATCTTCCATGATGGCCTTTCAAATTACAAAGTACTTGTGATCGTGCTTGTGATCGCAGTGATCAGTAAAGTATTATTAGACCTTTACATGAAGACAAAATCAGGTTTTCTGCTCCGTGCAGTAGGAGATAATGACGTATTGGTCACATCTCTTGCAAAAGATCAGGGCAATGTGAAAATCTTAGGACTTGCAATTGCAAACGGACTTGTTGCTCTTTCGGGAAGTATCTTCTGTCAGGAGCAGCGCGTATTTGAAATTTCAAGTGGAACAGGTGCAATCGTAATCGGTCTTGCAAGTGTTATTATAGGAACAAGCTTATTTAAAAATGTATCCTTTATGAAAGCAACAACAGCAGTGCTGATCGGATCTGTGATCTATAAAGCCTGTGTCGCAGCAGCGTTGAAGTTCTTTGAACCACAGGACATGAAACTGATCACAGCAGTATTATTCCTTGTGATCCTGGTGATCGGTGGAGAACGCAGAAAGAAGGTGAAGAAGAATGCTCGAGCTTAGAAATATTGAAAAATACTACAATCCGGGGACTATCAATGAGATGTGCCTGTTTGACAAATTCAATTTGACCGTAGACAAAGGAGAATTCGTCTCCGTAGTCGGAAGTAATGGTTCGGGTAAGACTTCTATGCTGAACATCCTCTGTGGAAGTATTCCGGTAGACGGTGGACAGATCCTGATGAACGGAGAAGATATTACAACAAAGAAAGAATTCAAGAGAAATCAGAAGATTGGACGTGTTTATCAGAATCCGGCAATGGGAACATGCCCGACAATGACGATTCTTGAAAATATGTCTATTGCAGACAATAAAGGAAAATTCTTTGGTCTTAGTTCTGGAATCAATAAAGCGCGTAAAGAATATTATCGTGAGATTTTAAGCCAGCTTGGACTTGGACTTGAGAATAAAATGGATGTGAAAGTAGGATCTCTTTCCGGCGGACAGCGTCAGGCAATCGCCCTTCTGATGTCTACGATGACGCCGATTGATTTCCTGATCCTTGATGAGCATACAGCGGCTCTGGATCCGAAAACAGCAGAGCTGATTATGAAATTGACAGGAAAGATCGTAGAAGAGAAAAAGCTTACAACGATCATGGTTACACATAATCTTCGCTACGCGGTGGAATACGGAAATCGCCTGCTGATGATGCATCAGGGTGGAGTTGTGATGGATCTCAAAGGAAAAGAAAAAGAAGAACTTCAGGTAGAAGATATCTTGAGCAAGTTCAATGAGATCAGTATAGAGTGTGGAAATTAAATACTCAAAAATACAAAGAAAGGATTGATAGCTGTCACTTAGACAACTGTCAATCCTTTTTTAAAGCTTTTTATTCGTCCCATCCTTCGTAGAATCGGATATTTACGGAAATATTTCTTACAATCTCATCTTCAGCAAGTTCAATATCTTCCAGATCAGATACATGTGGGAAGATTGGCTCCTCTTCTTCTAATTCAACAGTGATCCATGTTCTTGCAGCTTCATTTGCATTGTCGATCGCGTCGTCCAAAGTTTCACCGGATGCCTCGCAGCATTCGAGATCCGGGAAATGTGCGTCATAGCCTCCATCTTCCTTCTTACGGAATACGGCTGGATATATAAATTTCATTTCATAATTCCTCCTGGTTTCTAAAACATAATCTGTTACTTAGTATAGTTGATAAAAAATAAAATGGCAAGAGGGGAACGTTTTAGATATGAAAAAAGCACTTAAATCTTTAAAGATCTAAGTGCTTCAGAGCGACAGACGGGGTTCGAACCCGCGACCCCAACCTTGGCAAGGTTGTACTCTACCAACTGAGCCACTGTCGCATAACTTATTGTTCCGACGAACAATAAATATGTTACTACAAGATCGTTAAAATGTCAACAGAAAAAATAAAAAAAATCAGAGAAAATGAAAAAAATTAAGTCTAAGACTTCCTAGTGAAAGAAAATCATGCTATACTGTGGTTACTGTGACTAAACACAACAGATGTGAAAAGAAGGATGTTGTAAATCTTTGTTTTATAATAAAAGAACAAATTACACAGAAATAAAAGATGAAAGAGGTGTCCATAATGAAAACAGTAAAGGTAGCAATTCTCGGACTTGGAACAGTTGGATCCGGTGTCTATAAACTGATTCAGAAGCGTGCTGATGTGATGGAGAAGACAATCGGCGCTCAGATGGAAGTGAAGAAGATCCTTGTTCGTAATATGAATAAGAAGAGAGAGGGCGTAGACGCTTCTCTTTTAACAGATAATTGGAACGATATTATTGAAGATGATGAGATTCAGATCGTAATTGAAGTTATGGGCGGTATAGAGCCGGCGAAGACGATGATCCTTGAGGCGCTCAGAGCTGGTAAGAACGTAGTTTCTGCGAATAAGGATCTGATCGCAGAGGAGGGACATGTACTTCTTGCAACAGCTGAAGAGAATCGTGTGGATTTCCTGTTTGAGGCAGCAGTTGCCGGAGCAATTCCGATCATTCGTCCGATGAAGCAGTGCCTGGCAGTAAATGACATCTCTGAAGTTGTCGGTATCGTGAATGGTACTACAAACTACATCTTGACAAAGATGACAGAAGAAGGAATGGATTTCTCAGACGCACTTGAGAAAGCACAGGAGCTTGGATTTGCTGAGGCTGACCCGACGTCGGATGTAGAAGGTCTTGATGCAGGACGTAAGGTGGCGATCATGGCTTCTATCGCGTTCCATTCCAGAGTAGTATTTCCTAACGTATTTACAGAAGGAATCACAAAGATCACAGCGAAAGATATCGAGTATGCGAAAGAATTTGACAGTGTGATCAAGCTGCTTGGCGTAGCACATAACACAGAGAGTGGAATTGAAGTAGGGGTTTACCCAATGATGATCCATAAGGAACACCCGCTTGCATCTGTAAGAGATTCCTTTAATGCAGTTTTTGTTCATGGAGATGCAGCAGATGATGCAATGTTCTATGGACGCGGTGCAGGAGAGTTCCCAACAGCCAGTGCAGTTATGGGAGATGTGATCGATGTTGCGAGAAATATGGCATATGGCTGCAATGGAAGAATCAGCTGTACATGTTATAAGAACCTTCCGGTAAAAGACATTGGGGATGTGAAGAATAAGTTCTTTATCCGTATGCAGGTAACGAATGAACCAGGTGTTCTTGCAGCAGTTGCAGAGGTATTTGGTAATCATAAGGTTAGTATCACAAGAGTTGTTCAGGAACATACACAGCCACATCAGGCGGAGCTTGTTATTGTAACTGAGAGTGTAAAAGAGAAGTACATGAAGCAGGCGTTAGAGGAGCTTTTGGCACTGCCTAGCATTTTGGAAGTGAGCAGCATTATCCGCGAGTATTAATCAGAAGAAGTAGAAATCAGACGGAAGCTTACAGGTTTATCAGATGTGATGTTTCTATATGAAAGAAGAATCATTGGTCAAGAAGGAGAAAAATAGTTGAGTTACGCAGATAAAGTATTTATTGATATGTGCAGAGACATTATAGAGAATGGAACAAGCACAGAGGGTGAGAAGGTACGCCCAAGATGGGAGGACGGAACACCGGCATATACCATTAAGAAATTTGGAGTGGTCAACCGCTATGACTTGTCTAAGGAATTTCCGGCACTGACTCTTAGAAGAACCGGGATCAAGAGCTGTGTGGATGAGATGCTCTGGATCTGGCAGAAGAAGTCGAATAATATTAATGATCTGAACAGTCATATCTGGGACAGTTGGGCTGATGAGGATGGTTCGATCGGAAAAGCCTATGGATATCAGATGCAGGTGAAGCATCAGTATAAAGAAGGCATGATGGATCAGGTAGACCGCGTGATTTATGATTTGAAGAATAATCCGTATAGCCGTCGTATTATGACAAATATTTACGTGCATCAGGATCTTCATGAGATGAATCTGTATCCATGTGCATATAGTATGACATTTAATGTGACAAAGGAAAAAGACAGTGACAAGCTTACACTAAATGGAATTCTTAACCAGCGTTCTCAGGATGTCCTTGCGGCAAATAACTGGAATGTGTGTCAGTATGCAGTGTTGCTTCATATGTTGGCGCAGGTATGTGACATGAAGGTTGGAGAGTTTGTTCATGTGATTGCAGATGCACATATTTATGACCGACATGTTCCGATGATTGAGGAACTGATCTCAAGAGAACCGCTTCCGGCACCGAAGTTCTGGCTGAACCCGGAAGTGAAAGATTTCTATGACTTCACACCGGATGATGTGAAACTGGAAGGATATGAGACACATCCGCAGATTAAGAATATACCAATCGCTGTGTAAAGGAGAAGAAGTATGCAGGCAATCGTAGCAGCAGATAATAATTGGGGAATCGGTTACCAGAACAGACTGCTGGTGAGCATTCCATCAGATATGAAGTTCTTTCGTCAGAAAACAACAGGAAATGTTGTAGTTATGGGACGAAAGACACTGGAAAGTTTCCCAAACGGACTTCCTTTGAAGAATAGAGTGAATATTGTTCTTACGAAGAATAAAAATTATCAGGTGAAAGATGCAGTGATCGTTCACTCAGAGGAAGAACTTTTAGAAGAATTGAAGAAGTATCCGAGTGAGAAGATTTATGTGATCGGTGGCGAGAGCATTTACAAGATGATGCTTCCATATTGTGATACTGTATATGTAACAAAGATAGACCGTGAATTCCAGGCAGACACTTATTTCCCGAATCTGGATCAGATGGAAGATTGGAAGATGACGGAAGAAGGAGAAGAACAGACTTGTTTTGATCTGGAATTTGCTTTTACAAAATATGAGCGCTGCCAAAACAGATGCTGTGAAAGTGTAAAAGCGTAAAAGTGAGAAGATGAATTTGAAGATGAAGAAGAGAAGAGTAAGAGACTTTCTGCTTGCAGGAAGTCTTATTCTTGGAATGATGCTGACCGGGTGTGGAATGTCCGGGCAGCAGACAGAGCAAAACGGGGGAAAAGAACAGAATAAAGTAGAAAATGAAAAGATTAGTGTTGTAGCGACAATCTTTCCGCAGTATGATTTTGTGCGTCAGATCGCGGGAGAGAATGTGGAACTTAAGATGCTTTTAAAACCGGGTGAGGAGACACATTCTTATGAGCCAACGCCACAGGATATTATTGCAATCCAGAACAGTGATCTGTTTATCTATGTGGGCGGCGAGAATGATGCCTGGGTAGAAGACATTCTTGAATCAATGCCGGACAACGGGAGAAAGACTCTGAAGCTGGTGGATTGTGTTGACACAGTGGAAGAGGAACATGTGGAAGGAATGAAAGAAGAGCGTGGTCATGATCATGACGAGGATGATGCGGAGCATGAAGAGCACGAAGTGGAGCATGAAGAGGACGAAGCAGATTCTGAAGAGCATGGACAGGAAGAAACACATTATGTACATGAAATTGATGAACATGTGTGGACATCTCCGTTAAATGCGGTGAAGATCGTCGAGCAGATCAAAGAAGAGCTCTGCGAGATTGATTCGGAAAATGCATCTGATTATGAAGAAAATGCAGAAGCTTATGTAGCACAATTGAAAGAATTGGATCAGGAATTTCAGGATGTGGTGGATCATTCAAAACGAAAGCTGATGATTTTCGGGGACAGATTTCCGTTCCGTTATTTTGCAGAAGCGTATGGTCTGGATTATTATGCAGCATTTTCAGGATGTGCTTCGGACACAGAGCCAAGCGCAGCTACAATGGCGTTTTTAATCAATAAAGTACAGGATGAGAATATTAAAACAGTATTAAAAATGGAACTTAGCAACGAAAATATTGCGAAAGCTATTGCAGAAGCAACAAATGCTGATGTAAAAGAATTTTATAGCTGTCATAATCTGACAGCAGAGCAGTTTGCAGATGGAGAGACATATCTGAGTCTTATGGAGAAAAATGTTGAAACATTAAGGGAGGTGCTGAACTGATGGCGTTGATCAAATGTGAAAATGTATCCATTGGATACGAAGGACAGATGGTCGTACATGACTTGAATTTTGAGATTAATCAGGGAGACTACCTCTGTATTGTTGGAGAAAATGGTTCCGGAAAAAGTACACTTGTAAAGAGTCTTTTGGGACTGAAGAATGTGGATAAAGGCAAGATTGTTTTTGATGATGGATTAAAACAGACAGAGATCGGATATCTTCCACAGCAGACAGATGTGAAGAAAGATTTTCCGGCCAGTGTTTATGAAGTGGTTCTTTCCGGCCGGTTGAACAGCAGAGGGATGAAACCGTTTTATACAGCAGAAGATAAGAAGCAGGCGTGGGAGAAGATGGACATGCTTGGAATCCGTGATCTCGCAAAACAATGTTTCCGAGATCTGTCCGGTGGACAAAGACAGCGTGTTCTGCTTGCAAGAGCATTGTGTGCGACCAAGAAACTCTTGCTTCTTGACGAACCGGTCACAGGATTGGATCCAATTGTGACAGCAGAATTCTATCAATTGATCAGTCGAATCAATAAGGAATCCGGGATTGCAGTTGTTATGGTTTCACACGATATCGAGAGTGCTGTAGAATATGCAAGTCATATCCTTCATTTACAGGAAACAGTGCTGTACTTTGGAAAAGCAGATGGATATGAGAAGAGTCGTGCCGGCAAAACATTCTTAGGAGGTGAGACACATGTTTGATACAGTGATTGAGATGTTGTCTTATCCTTTTATGACAAGAGCGTTCCTTGTTGGATCACTGGTTGCATTATGTTCTGCATTACTGGGTGTCAGCCTTGTATTGAAACGGTATTCGATGATTGGGGATGGACTTTCTCATGTGGGATTTGGTGCCATGGCGATTGCGGCTGCGATGAATGCCGCTCCGCTTACAGTAGCAATCCCGGTTGTTATTGTAGCAGCGATTCTGCTTCTTCGAATCAGCGGGAATGCAAAGATCAAAGGAGATGCGGCAATTGCACTGATTTCTACAACGTCACTAGCAGTTGGCGTGATGGTGATCTCATTGACAACAGGAATGAATACGGATGTATATAATTATATGTTTGGAAGCATTCTTGCGATGAGTGCGGAGGATGTGAAATTAAGTCTTGTACTTTCCGTTTTTGTACTCATCCTGTTTATTGTTTTTTATCACAAGATATTTGCGATTACATTTGATGAGACATTTGCCCGTGCAACAGGTGTAAAAGCAGGAGTTTACAATACGTTGATCGCTGTACTTACAGCAGTGACGATCGTGCTTGGAATGCGTATGATGGGAGCATTATTGATCTCGAGCCTGATCATTTTCCCGGCATTGACATCAATGAGAGTGTGCAGGACATTTAAAAGTGTTATAATAAACGCAGCAGTAATCTCTGTGGTGTGTCTGATTGCAGGAGTAACTCTTTCATATGTTGCGGCAACCCCGGCGGGAGCCAGTGTTGTTCTTGCCAATCTTGTAATGATGGTTCTGTATACAGTAGTTGGAGCTGTGAAAAATCATATGCGATAGATTAAATAAGATCAAGAACTCGACGTTGACAAGATATTTTTTAACACTTATAATTAATTTACGCTTTACGCAAATACGAAGACAGGGAGTAGTACACAGCTTGTGGATGTACAGAGGCTTATCTCTGAATTCAGGTGATGACATGGATAGATCTGGCTGTTGACACAGGTACTGTGAACAGTAAATACTGGATATTCGCCCTGGGCATGAAGGTCATGCTTGGGGCTTTCTTTTTTGAAAAGGGAGGTATATAGATTGAAACAGATTTCAGGAAACAAATTACTTGTAAGAGCGCTGAAGGAAGAAGGCGTGGATACCATTTTCGGCTATCCGGGAGCATGTACGATTGATATCAGTGATGAATTGTACAAGCAGGATGATATTCGGATCATTCTGCCAAGACATGAGCAGGCACTGGTTCATGAGGCGGATGCTTATGCCAGAACAACGGGTAAGGTAGGTGTCTGTCTTGTTACAAGCGGACCGGGAGCTACAAACCTTGTTACAGGTCTTGCAACAGCTAATTATGACAGTGTACCTCTCGTATGTTTTACAGGTCAGGTAGCAAGACCATTGATCGGAAATGATGCATTCCAGGAGGTTGATATTGTAGGAATTACACGCAGTATTACGAAATACGGTGTTATTGTACGAAACAGAGAGGATCTTGGAAGAATTATTAAAGAAGCCTTTTATATTGCAAGAACAGGAAGACCGGGACCGGTACTGATCGATCTTCCAAAAGATGTGATGGCAGAACTTGGAAGTGCGGATTATCCGGATACAGTCAATATCCGTGGCTATAAGCCAAATACGAATGTGCATATGGGACAGTTAAAACGTGCGCTTAAGATGCTGAAAAAGGCAAAGAAGCCGTTATTCCTTGCCGGAGGCGGTGTGAATATTGCACGTGCGAATGAGGTGTTTACAGAAGTTGTAGAGAAGACAGAAGTTCCGGTTGTTACAACGATCATGGGACGCGGTGCGGTTCCGACAGATCACCCGCTTTATATAGGAAACCTTGGAATGCACGGAGCATATGCTTCGAACATGGCAGTCAGCGAATGCGATCTTTTATTCTCGATCGGAACACGTTTTAATGACCGTATTACAGGTAAGCTGCATGAGTTTGCACCGAATGCACAGATCGTTCATATTGATATCGATACAGCATCTATTTCAAGAAATATTCATGTTGATGTGCCGATCGTTGCAGATGCGCTTGAGGCAGTTACGAAGATGAATGAATATGTAGAGCACTGTGAGACAAAGAAGTGGAGAAAACAGATCGCAGAGTGGAAGGAAGAACATCCTCTGACAATGAAGAACCGCGTGGATATGGGACCGCAGGATATTATTGAAGAGATCAACCGTCAGTTTGACAATGCAATCATTGCAACAGATGTAGGCCAGCATCAGATGTTCACAACACAGTATATTGAGATTACAAAGAACAAGCAGTTGATCACTTCCGGTGGACTTGGAACGATGGGATATGGTTTCCCGGCTGCGATCGGAGCGAAGCTTGGTAATCCGGATAAGGACGTTATTGCAATCTCCGGAGACGGTGGTATGCAGATGAACATTCAGGAATTTGCTACAGCAGTATTGGAAGAACTTCCATTGATTCTCTGTGTATTTAACAATGAATATCTTGGTATGGTACGTCAGTGGCAGAAGCTGTTCTATGGAAAACGTTACAGTATGACGAACCTGAAATCAGGAGCACTTTTCCGCAGAACAAACGGGCAGGAGATGCCGGAGTACACACCGGATTTTGTGAAGCTTGCAGAGAGCTACGGAGCCAAAGGAATCCGTGTTATGAAGAAAGAAGATATCGCAGCTGCATTTGAAGAGGCGAAGAAGAATACAAAGACACCGACACTGATCGAGTTCGTTATCAATCCGGAAGAACTTGTATATCCGATGGTTCAGCCGGGCGGAACACTTGAAGATTTGATCATGGATTGTTAATCGATTAGAACAGAAAATATAGGTTAGCGAGGAAGAGATATGGATAATAATATGAAAAAGAGATGGATTTCTCTCTATGTAGAAAACCAGGTTGGTGTACTTTCGAAGATTTCCGGTTTATTTTCCGGGAAATGTTATAACCTGGACAGTCTGACAGTTGGAACAACAGAAGACCCGACCGTTTCCAGAATGACAATTGCAACAGTCAGCGATGATGAGACATTTGAACAGATCAAGAAGCAGCTTAACCGTATGATTGAAGTAATTAAAGTAATTGATTTTACAGACGTATTTGTAAGAATGAAAGAGATTCTTTATGTAAAAGTCTTAAAATGTACACCGGAAGATAAGGTTGAGATCTTTCAGATCGCAGAGACATTTAAGGCGAAAGTGATCGATTACGGAAAGGACAGTCTTCTGGTTGAGTTTGTACAGACTGCGACAAAGAATGATGCAGTTGTGAAGTTGATGAAGGAAGAATTTAAGAGCATTGAAGTTGTCCGAGGCGGAAGCGTTGGAATCGAGTCGATCAGCATGATGGAAAGATAATTAATAAAAAGAAATAAAAAAGTATCAGAAGTAAATTTAAAAGTTTCTGATACTTTTTTATTTATATGTTTTTTGATTTTGTATCCATTTGTGATTTGCTATTACAAACGGAATAATACTGTTGCAATATTAAAGTAGATCAGGATTGAGAAGGTATCCACCAGTGTTGTGATCAGTGGAGATGCCATGATCGCAGGGTCGAGATTTACTTTCTTGGCAAGAAGTGGGAGGGTACATCCAACCAGCTTTGCCATGATCACGGTTCCCATCAGGGAGCAGGCAATCACAACTGCAAGTCCTGGATTGTGATACTGTATAAAGATACGTACACCGTTGGCAACAGCAAGAAAAGCACCGACGATCAAAGAGATACGGAATTCTTTGAACATGACTTTGAAAAGATCTGTAAAACGGATCTCATCCAGTGCGATTCCACGGATGATCAGTGTTGCACTCTGGGAACCACAGTTTCCACCGGTATCCATCAGCATTGGGATGAAGGATACGAGAAGAGGGATGGCTGCGAATGCATTTTCATATCTTGTAATGATCGTTCCTGTGATGATGGAAGTGAACATCAAGATCAAAAGCCATGGGATACGGTTCTTTGCATGCTGAAGAACGGATGTTTCAAAATATGTCTTCTCACTAGGGTTGATGGCAGCCATCTTTGTGATATCCTCTGTGGCCTCATCTACCATAACATCCATAGCATCGTCGAATGTAACAATACCAACCATGCGGCCGTCCTGGTCAATAACAGGGAGCGCAAGCAGGTCATACTTTGTGAACAGCTGTGCAACCTGTTCCTGATCAGAGTGTGTATACACGGAGATGATCTCTGTCTCCATCAGGTCTTTGATCGGAACATCGTCATCTGTTGTCATCAAATCTTTTGCACTTACGATACCGACCAGTTTTCTGCGTTCTGTGATATAGCAGGTGTAAATGGTCTCTTTATGGATTCCGGTCTTCTTGATATGTGCCATCGCCTGTCCGACAGTCATTTCCTCACGCAGGTCTACATATTCCGTTGTCATGATACTTCCGGCACTGTCTTCCGGATAGTTCAGCAGCTGGTTGATCATGCTACGGTCTGACGCGCTGACGGTAGCCAGAATTCGCTTTACAAGGTTTGCCGGGAGTTCTTCCAGCATATCGACCGTATCGTCCATATAGAGGTCGTCTAAGAGCTCTTTCAGCTCTTTCTCAGTAAACATTGTTACCAGATAAGTCTGCATGGAAGTATCCATATTGGAAAATACTTCAGCAGCTTTATCTTTTGGAATAAGACGAAAAGCAAGAGCCAGTTCTTTATCACTTAAAGTTGAGAGAAGGGAGGCTATGTCCACTTCGTTCATTACATCGAGAATACTTCTGACAGCTTTGAATTCGCGCTGCGCCAGAAGCTTTATAAAAATATCTTTGTCCATGATAATTACCTCGCATTATTTTATTTTTGTCTATTGAGCCACATATGTGGTAACTACTGGCACCAGAGTCCATAACCTCACCTCCCTTGTTCGTATTTTTATGAGAAACAAAAAACTCCATCATTGCCTGAACAATGACGGAGTCGTATTGACTTCTTATAAAATGCATCGTTCAAGCTTTAGTATCACAGGGCATATCAATTGCATTAGGTTGTGCCTTCTCGACACAGCCTGCTGACCAACTAATCGTGTCTCCACAATCTCGCGGCAGCAATCTCCGGGTCCTATCGAATGCTTGAAGCATGTCAAATATCCCAATCCCTGTGGTAACCTCACCTACCGAAATGATGTAGTTGTGTTGTTTTTACCATAGATTATTGTATCCCACGCAACGGGGCGTGTCAAGGAAAAATGCGATAAATCTGTGTAAATTTGTGTAAAAAGAAAGAAAAAAGTGGAAAAAGATGAAAAGACAAAAAGGATATCTGTCAGAGTAATCATTACTTCTGGCAGATATCCTTTTTGTTTTCAATCCTTGCGGATCTGATATACAATTTTCCCATTCACTTTTTCCTCAGTGATCATTTTTTGCTTTACCATATAGGGAAGAATTGAATCAAGAAATTGTCTTGGATTAGTCACATTGATTTGTTCCTGCATAAATGGCTGTTTCGCCGTCAGATCTTTCACATATGGTTCAAGAGCTGTGCGGGTCATAGGACCATTTTTCTTCAATGTCTTTTTGACTTTGGAGATTCCTTTGGAACTGAGCATATTAGCAAGATCGCTTCCCTGTCTCATCGTACGCCACAATCCCCATCCGTAGACGATCATTGTAGCAACTGCAAAGAGCAGTACATAAGGAAGATATTTCAGAATCGTATGCATCATTTCCGTTTCTCTCCTTTCCAGTAGATCAGGTGATTATCATGAAGGATCTCAAGGTATTTGATCAGTCTTGTCAGCGGCTGTTCCATAGAAGGAAACTCTGCTTCAAGCTCTTTGGAGATTGCATGTACATCCTTTTTATCATCGATGGAGTTCCACACAAAAGTTCCAAGCTTGTCTAACTTGATTTCACTTACACGGGGACGACGGAAGAAGCGCTGAGCCAACTTGTGATAAAATCCCTTCCATTCGATAAGGACGGTAATAATACCGTCCTCACCTGTTTCATATTCAATTTCCGGATTCTTCTCCGGGATAAAGTCAAGATAGTTTTTACTGTCTTTCTTTTTCATTGAATTATTTTTCCTTATCAGCTTTCATACATACAACGTACAGAAGTACAAGTAATGCAATGTAAAGCACCAGACTGCCAACCTGTGGTAAGTGGAATGGCAGAATGATCTTAGAATCAATTTTAACTACTGCAAATACAGCAAGAAGGATACCGATGATACCTTCTCCGGCGATCATACCGGATGTAAAGAGAAGACCTCTGTCTGTACGTGCTTTTTTCTCTGCCTCTGTACCTTTTTTCTTCTCAACGAAGATACGTACAACACCACCAGCCATGATACCAGCACTCAGAGAGAATGGAAGGTACATACCAACTGCGAATGGCATAACCGGCATCTTGAGAATCTCAACAACGATTGCAATAAATACACCGATCAGGATCATAGCCCATGGAAGTTCCTCATTCATGATACCTTCAACGAGCATCTTCATCATTGTAGCCTGAGCTGCCGGAATCTTTTCTGTTCCGTATCCCCAAGCCTCATTCAGAAGGTAAAGAACGAATCCGATTGCTGCTGAAGAAGCAACAACACCGATGATCTCACCAACCTGCTGTTTGGAAGGTGTAGCACCTACGATGAATCCTGTCTTTAAGTCCTGAGAAGCATCTCCTGCGATTGCTGCAACGATACAGATGATACCACCGATAGAGATGGCTCCAACCATACCTGTAAGTCCTGTAGTACCTGTTACTTTCAGGATTACTGTAGCAAAGAGAAGAGTAGCGATTGTCATACCTGATACCGGGTTGTTAGAAGATCCGATCAGTCCAACCATACGAGAAGATACAGTTGCAAAGAAGAATCCGAATACAACGATGATCAGGGCACCAACCAGGTTAACCGGGAAGATCGGAAGGATCCAGATCAGAACAGCGATTACAAGGATAACTCCGATCAGTAATGGGAATGGAAGATCCTGCTCTGTACGAAGCTGATTGCTGGATCCGGCATTCTTTTTCATACTTCCAATGGCCTGCTTAAATGTTCTTACGATCAGAGGAAGGCTCTTAATCAGACTGATGATACCACCAGTTGCAACAGCTCCGGCTCCGATGTATTTGATGTAATTAGCCCAAAGAGCAGAAGGACCATCCACAAGTAATTCATTTACAGTAACTGAAGCAGGGAAGATTGTAGCATCTCCACCGAACAGTGCGATCATTGGCATCAGTACGAACCAGCTGAGTGTACCACCGGCGAACATGTAGCTGGAGATCTTCGGTCCACAGATATATCCTACACCACCAAGTGCCGGAAGAACCTGCATACCAATCTGTGCTCCGCTGTAGTTCTTGAATGCGTGTCCAATCTCACTTGGGAAGAGCTGCATTCCGTCTGCAAAGAATTTGTAAACGGCTGCGATACCAAGTCCTGCGAATACTGTACCAGCCTTAGATCCACCTTCTTCTCCGGCCAGAAGAACTTCTGCACAAGCAGTTCCCTCTGGGAAAGGAAGTGTTCCGTGCTCTTCAACGATAAGAGCCTGACGAAGCGGTACCATGAAGCATACTCCGAGTATTCCACCAAACAGGGCAATCATAGCGATGGAAAGGATGCTTGGGAAAGCAATTTTTCCTTCTTCAGCCCAAAGGAATAATGCAGGAAGTGTGAAGATAGCTCCTGCTGCAACAGACTCTCCGGCAGAACCGATTGTCTGTACCATGTTGTTCTCGAGAATAGAATCCTTACGGAGAATCACACGAATGATTCCCATAGAAATTACGGCTGCCGGGATGGAAGCGGAAACTGTCATACCAACGAGAAGTCCGAGGTATGCGTTAGCAGCTCCAAATACGATTGCCAGAAGGATACCGATCAAGAGTGCTGTCACCGTAAACTCAGGAACGACTTTGTCCGCTGGAATATACGGCTTGAATTCTTTCTTGTTGTTGTCCATTTTTTCAATGTCCTTTCTTTTGTTTTTCTATGCTATCCTGCTGTCCCCATAACAGATAGCGGCGCCTTTTGTTAATATAAAAAATTTTTTATTAACACAGCTTTATGATTATAGCATATTAAAGTGCTAAAAGGAAGAATAAAACGCAAAAATGTTATGGAAATATGTTGTAAATGTAAAATTTTTATAAAAATGGTAGATTTTGGAACAAAAAAGAGAGGGGGATGAGAAAAAATTTCAAAATTCTTGATAAAAATAGGAGCTTTTAGAAAAATGATAAGAAATTGAGAAATACAATAGAATGTAGAAATGTTTGATGTCAAAAAAGAGAATTTGTGGTAAAATATAATGGATTATGTAGAAACAGAAAAGAACGGAGGTCAACAGTTGGAAGCTTATACAGGGTTTGCGGCGGTCTACGACATTTTCATGGATAATGTACCTTACGAAGAGTGGGGCGAATACATTCACAGTCTTTTAAAAGACCGTGGAATAGAAGACGGGATTCTTTTGGATCTGGGCTGTGGCACAGGAACAATGACGGAGAAGCTGGCGGATTATGGATATGACATGATCGGTGTGGATAATTCAGAAGATATGCTGGAACTTGCGATGGAGAAGCGTATGGAGTCAGGAAAGGATATTCTTTATCTGCTCCAGGACATGCGTGAGTTCGAATTATATGGAACAGTAAGGGCGATTGTCAGTGTCTGTGATTCGGTCAACTATATTACAGAACCGGAGGAACTGGAAGAAGTATTCCGTCTGGTGAATAACTACCTGGATCCTAAGGGCGTCTTTTTGTTTGATTTTAATACCGTATATAAGTATAAAGAAGTCATGGGAGATACGGTGATCGCAGAAGACAGAGGTGAATGTAGTTTTATCTGGGATAATTTCTATTATGAAGAAGAACGGATCAATGAGTATGATCTGACTCTATTCATTCAGGAAGATGCAAGTGAAGATTTGTATCGGAGATATCAGGAGACACATTACCAGAGAGGCTATACCTTAGAAGAGATGAAAGAACTGGTAGAACGTTCGGGTCTTGTTTTTGAGGCAGCATATGACGCAGTTACACACGAGGAACCGACAGAGAAGAGCGAGAGAATCTATATCGTTGCTAGAGAATCCGGGAAATGAATTGGATACAATTTTTGAATAGATAAGAAAGACGAGGAGAATAAGACATGAATGATTATATTGTAAGAGCAACAGCAGGAAATGCACAGATCCGTGCATTTGCAGCAGTGACAACAAACCTGGTTGAGGAGGCAAGAGAGCATCACGGAACAAGTCCGGTTGCGACAGCAGCGCTGGGAAGACTCCTTACAGGCGGAGTGATGATGGGAAGCATGATGAAGAATGATACAGACATGCTGACGATCCAGATTCAGTGTTCCGGTCAGATTGAAGGTCTGACTGTGACAGCGGACAGTAAGGGAAATGTAAAAGGATATGCATTTAATCCGGATGTGATGCTTCCGGCGAAGAATGGAAAGCTTGATGTCGGTGGAGCACTTGGACAGGGCGTCATGACGATCATCAAAGATATGGGACTCAAGGAGCCATATTCCGGACAGACGATCCTGCAGACAGGAGAGATCGCAGAGGATCTTACTTATTATTTTGCAACATCTGAACAGGTACCATCTTCTGTCGGACTTGGAGTTCTGATGAACAAAGATAATACAGTGAAATGCGCCGGTGGATTTATCGTACAGGTTATGCCTTTTATCGAGGATGAAGTACTTAATAAGCTGGAGGCAAACATTCAGAAGATCCAGTCTGTAACATCCATGCTGGATAACGGACATACACCGGAGCAGATGCTTGAGCAGGTTCTTGAAGGACTTGATCTGGAAATTACAGATACAATGCCGGCACAGTTCTATTGCAACTGCTCTAAGAAGAGAATCGAGAAAGCAATCATCAGTATCGGAAAGAAAGAGATTCAGGAAATGATCGATGAAGGTAAAGAGATTGAAGTGAAGTGTCATTTCTGTAATACAGCATATAAGTATACAGTAGATGAATTGAAAGAATTGTTAAAACAGGCTCGATAAGTATTGCCGGGGCTTTTGCCCTGACATCAAATATAGAAGATGGGGTGAAGATGAGATGAAAAATGGATTTGTGAAGGTTGCGGCGGCGACACCGGATATCCGCGTTGCAGATGTGGAATTTAATACACAGAATATCATCAATGCTATGGAAGAAGCACAGAAAAATGGCGCGAAGATTCTTGTATTTCCGGAGCTTTGTGTGACAGGATACACCTGTAGTGATCTGTTCGACCACAGTGTACTTCTGAAAGCTTCCAGAAAAGCATTGCTTGAGATTGCAGAAAATACAAACGACAAAGATATGCTTGTATTTGTCGGAGCACCGCTTGAAGTGAATGGAAAGCTTTACAATGTAGCTGCGGCAATGAACCAGGGGGAGATCATCGGATTTACGACAAAGACGTTCCTGCCAAACTATGGTGAATTTTATGAGATGCGCCAGTTTACTCCGGGACCACAGATAGTGAGAGAGATTACATTTGAAGGAAAGAAGATTCCATTCGGTCCGCAGATTCTCTTCCAGGCAGAAGGAATGGAAGAACTGGTAGTGGCAGCCGAGATCTGCGAGGATGTCTGGTCACCGATCCCGCCGAGTATTCAGGCGGCACTTGAAGGTGCAACAGTGATCGTCAACTGTTCCGCAAGTGATGAGACGATCGGAAAAGACACTTACCGTCGTGCACTGATCTCCGGACAGTCTGCAAGACTGATCTCTGGATACATTTATGCAAATGCCGGAGAAGGGGAGTCAACTACGGATCTTGTTTTTGGCGGACACAATATCATTGCTGAAAATGGGACAATCCTGAAAGAAAGTAGTAGATATGTAAATGAAATCATTTACTCAGAGATCGATCTTCAGAGAATTACAGGCGAGAGAAGAAAGAATACAACATTCCAGCCATTGGATGAAGAGACTCTGGTACGTGTTCCATTTACTGTGGAAGAGACAAAGACATTCTTGACAAGAACATTTCCGAAGAAGCCGTTTGTTCCTTCTGATGAACAGACCCGCGCACAACGCTGTGAGGAGATCCTGACGATCCAGGCAATGGGACTGAAGAAACGTCTGGCTCATACGAATGCAAGAACTGCTGTTGTCGGCATTTCCGGAGGTCTGGATTCTACACTTGCACTGCTTGTAACGGCACGCGCATTTGACATGCTTGGAAGAGATAAGAAGGATATCATTGCTGTGACAATGCCTTGTTTTGGAACGACAGACAGAACTTATCAGAATGCCTGTGAGATGTCGAAGAAAGTCGGAGCAACTTTGATCGAGGTTCCAATCGCAGATGCCGTGAATGTTCATTTCCGTGACATCGGACATGATCCGGAAGATCACAGTGTAACTTATGAAAACTGCCAGGCGAGAGAGCGTACACAGGTGCTGATGGATATCGCAAACAAGACTTGGGGAATGGTTATTGGAACAGGCGATCTGTCAGAGCTTGCGCTTGGATGGGCAACTTACAATGGAGATCATATGTCCATGTACGGAGTGAATGCTTCTGTACCGAAGACACTGGTTCGCCATCTTGTAAAATATGCTGCGGATGATACAAAAGACGAAGCTCTTAAGAATGTACTTTACGATGTGCTTGATACACCGGTAAGTCCTGAGCTTCTACCGCCGAAGGACGGAGATATCGCGCAGAAGACAGAAGATCTTGTAGGACCTTACGAACTGCATGATTTCTTCCTGTACTTTATGCTTCGTTTTGGATATGAGCCGAGCAAGATCTTCCGTATTGCATGTATGACATTTGATGGTGAATATGACAAAGAGACCATTTTTAAATGGCTGGAAACATTCTGTAGAAGATTTTTCTCTCAGCAGTTCAAGCGTTCCTGTCTGCCGGATGGACCGAAGGTTGGTACTGTGGCACTTTCTCCTAGAGGGGACTGGAGAATGCCAAGTGATGCGTGCGTAGCCGGATGGCTTAAAAATCTCGATGAGATGGAATAAACACATAGAGAAATATAATAAAAAAGGTTTCATTCACGGTTGTGAGCGAAACCTTTTTTGTACCTTATATAATGAGTCAGTTTATTCGATTGTAATAGGAAACTGAATTTCATTAAAGAGCGTGGAGATGAGATTATAACTGGATATTCTTGAAGAGATCTCCAAGGCTTGTTCCAATCTCTTCCGCCTTTGGAATCTCGACCTTTTCAACCGGCTCTTCTTCAACTTCTTCCAGCGCTTTCATGCTGAGACTGATCTTACCATCTTTGATACCGATTACTTTGACCTGAACTTCATCCCCGACATTCAGGACATCTTTTGGAGATTTGATACGTTTCTGACTGATCTGGGAAATGTGAACCAGTCCGGAAAGACCGTCCTCAAGCTGGATAAATGCACCGTAAGTCTGTAAACTGTCTACGGTACCAGTCATAACAGCGCCAACCTGCAGATTTGAAATCTTCTCTTCTTTTGCTTTGCGTTCTTTTTCTTTCAGAAGTTCGCGGGCAGAGAGGACTAATTTATTTTCAGCCTGGTCAACGTCAATGACTTGGACTTCAATATCTTTCAGAAGATAAGATTCCAGATCGTCAATGTAAGATAAAGATAATCTGGAAGCCGGAATGAATCCGCGCAGTCCTTCTACCATAGCAATTGCTCCACCGTTGACGATCCCCTCAATCTTAACAGGTA
>OLPU01000424.1_pt1 | contig 37778 bp, 36 predicted proteins | sample 1673111 | NCBI WGS metagenome assembly OLPU01 (sample SAMEA3136755, study PRJEB25190) | human gut metagenome | reverse complement strand
GTTTGCGAATATCCGTATAAATAGAAAAAGCCCTTTGAGAAAAGGATTTCTCCTCCCTCAAAGGGCAAGTTTTATAAGCTTAAAATCTATCATCATTTAATAAGCTTTGCAATTCAATAAATCTTCTTTGAATTTTTCTAAATCAAATTTTCCTTTTGTTTTTACCTTTTTTATAGCTTTGATAAGCATTTCTTCAATTAACTGAATTTTTCCATCACTATCTGCATTATAATAACTTTCAAAATCCATTCTAACATCAATCATTGCACAAGTTCCCAAAGATACTATTTGAACTTTCTCTTTCCATAATCCTTGATTATATACTTCCTTTGGAGCAACAATGGGTGTTATTCCAATTATAGTTAAAGTTTCACTGTATTCTTTTGTTTTGAAGTAATTATGTAGATTCTGACAATATCTATATACCTCATCATCTACTCCATAATGATTTGTAAAATAAGCCGGAGAATTTATATTCAATTCCATTTAAAGCACCTCCCCAAAACTATTTCTTTTCTATTTTAATTTTAAATCATATATTTGAGGGCTATCAATACTTATTGTGCAAAAGCGATATTTCTCTTTACACAATAATGCGTTTTTTCCTATTAAATACCCATGTTGAGTACAAGCCGTATATTTTTTACACGATTTTTTTAACATAGTATAAAGTTCTTTAGATTCTGTTTTTTCATACCAAATTGTACTTATCTCCGTTGGAAACAGCGCTTTATCTTCATAAACACCACCTATATTTATAACAGCAGAATACTCATTTACTTCTTGGTCTAAGAAAAAAATATTATTATCTAGGCACATATTGTTTTTTCTCTTCAAAGGCATTGTATCATTATAACATACAAGCCATTGACTGTTGAGGAGATTGCCCTTTTGGTTAATACCAAAAAGAGTATCTTTCGTTATATCAGAAATTTCTACCAAGTCATACATACGCCCACATTTGAAATAATGAATTTTAACATTTTGCTGAAAGTCAAAAAAAATGGAGAATAAATCTTCTTTTGTCGCAAATATTCTAAAACTTTTGGTCGCCATAATATTATCTTCCTTTATGCCCGTCTGAGCATTCTATGTTTTCAATAAAATCAAAAACTTGTTTATATCGTTTTCGTAATCCCGGCTTTCCGAACCGTTCTTCAATTACTTGAATTGCTTCTTTAAGTCTATGGTCATTAAAATATGCACTTGCAACATATAAAAATTGATTATCATCCCATATGATTCGTTTATCTTTATTTTCATAAAGTGTTAAATAATCTTTTTCGCAAGTTAATTGTTCAAGCAAAGGCATAGTATATTCTTTCAAAAAAGCAAGCATTTCTTCTTTTAGGCACTCATAATTACTAATATCTTTAAGGCAGAAATCTTCTGAATTTGAGTATATCTGTATAGGTTGTCTAATCGTAAATTTATCTAACCATTTTTCTGGAATCAGTTTACTAGCAAAAATCTTAGCCGTACTATTTACATTAGGAAAAAGAATCTCCATATGGGGATATATATGTGCTAATACATTCTGATAATACGATGGATTAGAGAAAAATACCATATCAATTTTTTGAATAGTAGTACCAACTTTTCGTACATAGATAAGTCCGTTTTTTCTTCTTTTAAATCCTCTTTCTTCAAAATAAAAATCTAATTCAGAAACAAGAGAACAAATCACTTGTTTTATGTCCTTCCGTAACATACTATCTCCATCTCAATTTATATTTCTTTAAAAAAATGGGCAACCCCGATTGGAATTGCCCACTCTTTGTACTAATTATGCGATTTTTTCTTGCTTGCACCGATTTCTGCATCAAATGATGTAAGTTTGATGTAAATCGCTGTTTTTTCAGTTTTTTATCAAATGAAGTACGTCCCGTCTATTCGGTAAAACGGTACATCTTTACATCATCTTAATAGAGCTTTGCACCTGCTGGAATGTGGTCATCAACCATCAGAAGATGGAGCTTTTCTTCGCCTTCTTCTTCGTGGATAGCACTGAGGAGCATACCGCAAGAGTCAATGCCCATCATAGCTCTCGGTGGAAGATTTGTGATAGCAATAAGAGTCTTTCCAACCAGTTCTTCCGGCTCATAAAAGCTATGAATACCGCTTAAAATGGTTCTGTCTGTGCCTGTTCCGTCATCAAGAGTAAACTGTAACAGTTTCTTTGACTTCGGTACTGCAACACACTCTTTAACCTTTACTGCACGGAAGTCTGACTTGCTGAATGTATCAAAATCTACCTCTTCCTCAAACAAAGGCTCAATCTTTACATTTGAAAAATCAATCTTCTCTTCTTTAGTCGCAATCTGGTCGCATTTTTCTGCTTCGTTACTCTTAGATGCCTTATTTTCCTGCTTATCTACGCCGATAGACTTCATTGTCGGGATTACTTTATAGAAACTCGTTATATCTCTGTAAATCCCTTTATTTTACAGCTTTCATATACGTTTTAATTCTCCATATAAACTTATATCAAGTCGTATCAAATTACCCTTTTGTTGTACCTTGCGTTGTACCAAAGCTATTTTGTTGTAGTACTCATTGTATAATGGTTTTTCCATTATATTAGATTCAAATCTCAAGATTGGCTGTACTGGAATTGAATTCCTTTCCTTTTACTTTTCTGAGATTAAAAGAATTGCATTTTACTTGCTAATTCTTCTAATGAATCTTTTTTCTTATTATAGTTGACTTCTGTATAGATATCTAATGTTGTTTCTACGTTTTTATGTCCCATGATCTCTTGAATAACTTTTACATTCATATCACTCTCACATAAACGTGAACAGAATGTATGTCTCAACACATGACAGGAAAAGTGCGGGATAATAACCGGCTCTCTGTGTTCTCTCTTCGCATCTATAATCTCTCTTGCATTATGTGCTTCGTAGATTCTTTTGATTGCCAAATTTACGCAATGTGGATTATGAAGCAAACCTAATTTATTTGAGAATATAAATCCTGAAACACCATCAAGCTCATAGGTACAAAATCCGTCTTTCTTCTGTCTGTCATATTCATTTTTCAAAGCATTATAGACTGCATCCATCATTGGTATCAGTCTTATACCAGCTTCTGTTTTCGGTCTTGAAACCGCAAATCCAGCAACTCCATTTCTTGTATAATAGGTTGCTGCATGATTTACACTAATACATCTCTTTTTAAAATCAACATCATTCCAAGTTAATCCTGTACATTCACCGATTCTCATTCCGGTACCAAGTAATGTTGCAAATAATGGGTACCAGTGATAATATTCAGGAAATGTTCTGATAGTATCCATAAATGCCTGTTGCTGTTCAATTGTAAGTGCGTGTCGAATCCCTTTATTCTTTCCACTATTTCGTTTAATTTCAGCCAGAACTCCGTCTGTAGGGTTTTTATTAATAATATCGTCTCTAACTGCCATATCAAAAATTGGATGTAATACAGTATGAATCGTATCTAATGTATTGATTGCAATATCCTTCTCATTTAACAGATGATAATAAAACAATTTCACATCTGTATACTTCACCTCAGTCAAAAACTTATTTCCGAAATCCTCTCGAATAAATCGATTGAACATATACAGGTAATTGGATCTCGTGGTTTCTCTCAGATTATGTTTTGTACTCATATATCTGTCAAATGTCATGTTAATTGTCGCATGGCCACCTACATAGTAATCCAATCCATCCATCTGGGCTTTAATTAATTCTTGTTCTTTCTCTCGTAGTGTAAAAAGATCTTTGGAATATACATAACAACGTTTTCCATAGGGATTTACATAGGTATATATGTACATCCCATCTAATTTTCTTTGGCTTTCGCCCTTTTGAAGAACTCGTCCTTTGCTGTCCTTCCTCTGCTTTACTTTTGCTTTCGCCATTGCTTTTACTCTCCTTCTCGGAAAGGAAAGTAGTTGTCCATTTTAGTTGTCTTTTTCTTCTTTATTACATAAAAGATCTAGACCTTCAATTACAACTTGTGATATTGTCTTATGATGCTCGGCTGCGTATTTCTTAATCCTCTCATGATCACTGACCGTTACCCGCACCCCTAAGATTTTCTGTTTTGGATCATCCACTGGCGGTCTCCCGTCTTTATTTGCCATAAGCTTAACACCTCCCCGAATCATCATACAAATATTATACAATAGAACGATTAAATGTTCAACATTTGTTTAACATTTGTTTGAGATAATCATTGGTACAATTCCACAAGATCTGGAGTAAACTTCTTTGCCATTCCTTCATAATCTCCTGGAATTCTATATTGTTCAAGATACGCTTCAAAGATGTCCGTATTTACAAGCACCTTATTACCCATTTTATAAGTTGCTCCTGCCATCTTTGTATGTTCCTGTATTCTCGTCAGTCCCATACTATAGAGTTCCGCTGCTTCCTTGTAAGTAACAAATCTTTTTCTCACGTTAGGATCTGTAAGATTTTGCTTTTTCTGTTCTCTCATAAAAAGGCTCCTTTCTCATATTAGTAGGTTTGTTTCCTCACCTTCTAACATATACTTGGAGCCATAAAAAACTGATTGCAAAAAACACAACTTCTAAAATTACACTTTTATCTTAAAAAACAATTTAACCAGGTTCTAACACTGGTTCATTTCATTGTCCGTGCCACTGTCCAACACTTTGGATCATACAAAATCAGGATTGTAAAATAATCCCTCTATTTCACACCAGTTCAACTCTTGGACCACCCTCAAACCCTTGATTTTCCTGGCTTTCCAGAAGTTGGAACAAAAATCCAACCTTTGGAACAATAATTACTGACCATTAATAACAGGATACGCATAAAGTAACATGCCTTTATGCCAACAAATGGCACTTTCCTATGTCATGTGCGATAGGGATTTTCCCTAAGACCCAAGCTTCCAATTAATGCCTGTAGAACTTTTGGTCAACTTGACCAAAAGTTCTACTCACACAATGACACACATATCATATTTAGTTTTAGCAGAATCACAGTAAGCAATTATATTCGGAACATTGTATAATACCATAATTCAAAAAAGGCGAATCCTTTTCAAATTGGATCCGTCCTTTCACTCTCTACTCCGTTTCTTTTCCTTTACTGTCCTGCTTCTCTGTATGAATGTGCTGTTGCCCTGGAGTATGTACGCTGCACGTGCATTATACGAACCGACAGCCCCTTTTCATATCTTAATACTATCGTATGCAAAAGAAGACGTCAGACTCTAGTTTCGGACGAAACATCCTGCATATCGTCAATTCCGCCTTAAGCTGATCGCTTAAATAGATAAAAGAATAACTTTTCTAAAGTCCGGTTACGACGGGGCTTATTAAAGTGCCTCTATTCCTGAATACTGCAGTTTTCGATTCATTAAAATCTGGCAGATTGGTGCTTTAGGAGAAGTTATTCATTTTTAAATTACATTTTGCGGAAACTCAAGATTTTTTAATTATATACGCTACTGCATAGAAGTAAGAATGAAAGATTAACATTTATTCAGGCAGATATATTCATAAACTGATGATCACATACCAATTATTGACTTACGTTTATTCTTTGAATCTCAACGTTTAGAACTTCTTTTGAGAAATTAGTATATTTTCCGATATAATAAAAAAAAACGATTATTTTGAGGAGAAATTATGGTAGATAGAAAAAACTTCTTGAGAAACTGGATTATGAAAATAGGTGAGAATTCTGTAGGAAAAAGCCTATTGTTCGGTACATATGATCCGTTAATTCCGGATGAACTTAAGCGAGAGGTTCAAAAGCAAAAAAGTAAAAGGAAATAAATAGCATGCTAATTATAAAGAAAAACCTATTTGACGTCATAAGGTGCTTTCATAAAACAAATGATGAAGGAGGATAAAAAATGAAGAAAATTAATAGGATCAGGAACAGAAAAAAAGTAGTTGTGCTTTTAATGGCATTAAGTTTATTTACATCATATTGTTTATCTACAACTACAGTGTCTGCAACTCCAAAACAATTGCAGAATGAATTGGTAGAAAGTACTAAAACAGTGCCCCTTAATGATGAACCTTTAGAATCTAGGGTAGGTGGAATAACATATTCATATGGTACAGGACCATTATATGGAAAGAGTAGTGATTATACAGTATATAAAAACACGGTAAGTAATCCTAATTTACCACTTACAAAAGAAATTGGAAGCTATTCACTAACAGCGTTAGGTATTTTGTTAGGAAAGGAAAGCACTCCAGCAGGGATAGCAGCAACATGTGTTCAAACAGTATATGATAAATTTTATGGAACAAAAACAAAAGGTCTTTCATATAAGACCAAAATATATACACATAAGAGCTATTCTACTGGAAACACTCCATCAGGATATTGTGAAAAACAGGTTACTACATGGTATTCACAAAAGAATTATACAGGAACTTCAGTTACAACTATACAATTTAAGAACGGGTATTTATATTAATGAAAAATTTAAAATTTATTTTTATTCTGTTAATAATATTAAATGTTATAGTAACTATTTTAGGTAGTGCATATTTATCTATAAAACAACAGGCAGAATTTTATAGAATAGTTATCCATATTAATGTAGGAATTGAATGTTTAATTTTATTGAAAACTTTCAAATATTTAAAAGAAAACGGATAACATACTTATTTGTACTGGATGGTTATAAAACAGAGAAAAAATAACAAGACTTGAATAGCATAAAGACTGTTCAAGTCTTGTTGATTACTCTGCTTGAAGATGAGTTCAAAAAAGGCATTACTCATTGTTGCATTTCTTAGATATTCTAGTCACAGTGTTGCCTATTGATATTAGATGCTCATTATAATATTTTTTAAAGCTAGTTTTGGCACGGACAGAGATTGGACAGATTTCTCCATTTTCCATATAAATTGTTAGTTTTTGAAAATTAACTTCTTTGATATTATCTGTATTTACAATATAAGAACGGTGACACCTATAAAAACGATAATCTAATTGTACTTCAACACTTTTTAAGTGTCCGGTAAATTCAACTACTCGCTTTTTGGCATGCAGTATTATTTTATGGTTGTTTTCTGAAGTTTCAAAAAATAACACTTCATCATAGTCTACAGCAATCAATCTGTCATTTTGAGTAATAAGAATACTTTTTTGTTGCTTTTTATTAACAGTCAAAATTTTTTTGTTGATATCCATTAAGCATTCATGTATTCTTTTTCTAATATTTTCTGAGGAATCTTTGATTATAAAATCCAGTGCTTCTACTTTATATTGAAATGTTAAAATGCTCATTTCGGAATGGCTTGTGATAAATATAATAAAACATCTAGGTTGAATTTTTCTTAGTTCTTGTGCCAAAATCAATCCAGTCATTTCTGATTGCAAACAAATGTCAAGAAAAAATACCCCTGTGTTTTCTGATTTTTTTGCTTGTTCTAATATTTTTCCAGAAGTTGTTGATGCACAAGCGAGTTGCATATCTAGTTGTTCAATCAAAATTGTATTTGACACATATTTAGAAATAAGCTCTAATTGTATTTTGTTATCTTCACAAACATAAATATCTAACATATATAACCTCTTTCAACTGTTTATTTAATTATTGTACATGATTATTAAGAAAAACAAAAGAATGAAAGTTGCGAATGTAATGATTGAATGGTTGTTGCAACGATTGTGATGTTTTTTAACATTCGTATTTTTTATGTTATTGTTACAATTTACACTAAGTTATGAGAGGAGGATTTTATGGAATTTATAACAGAAAAATTATTAAATATATTAGCGTGTGCTGAGACTACCCAGTTAGAGCGTATGAAACTAAAATTAGGACTACAAGTCTTATGCCACAATATTTGGATGACATGTGTTATATTAATTTTAGCAGGGTATTTAAGATTATTTCAGGAGTCATTTATTTTATTTATTAGTTATGGAATTTTAAAAATTCATGTCGGTGGGATTCACTTCCACAAAAGTTGGCAATGTTTAACTGTAACCACTAGTTTTATAATAGGAGGGGTTTTACTTGCGCAACATATGACGCTTCAATTGAAATGGATTATTTTCCTATATATACTCAGTATCTTACTACTATGGATTATTGGTCCACAAGGTACAAGGAATAATCCAATTACGGAATATCATTATCCAATATTATATTGCCGAAGCCTTTGTATTGTGATTTTTTATGCTTTATTAACACTTTCTGGTATGTTAAACCAGAACACAATTAATCTTCTTTTGTTGGCAGTTCTGTTTGGGATTTTTTCTATTATACCAAACAAAATTCAGAATAGCCATTATTCTTTTTGAAACAATGGCTATTTCTATTGTGCGTCTTGCGGCGGATGTTTCTAATGGGTGAAAGTTGTGTGTGGTGTTCTTCAAGCTGTTATCAGCTTTCCAAACAGTGATTGCAAGAAGGAGTTGTAAATCAATAAATGATTGACTATTATCTGGCGGTGCTTGTAAAACTAAAGAGCCGCCGGATATGGAACCGTGTGTATGTATAATGATGTAAGAGGTCGGCTAATCAAGTAAGGATTAGCCTGTTACTCCGATCTTAAAAAGTTTCTGTTATTGTTAGTGTTTGTATAAAATAGTTGTGCTTTACTTCCATATCCCATAATACATTTTGATAATTAGAGACAATTTCTTTTACATGAAACAGACCAATCCCTCTGTTTTTTCCTTTTGTAGATACCCCCTCTTCTTTTAATGTTGCGATAGGAATACCTTTATCTAAAAAAGTATTTGCAATAATAATTACTTTTTTGTTTTCAGAGTTAATTGCTGCAAAGTGAAGTTTTGGTTGCTCAGTTTCCAAAGCGGATTCGATTGCATTATCCAAAAAAATCCCAACTATTCTTGCTAAATCTATAATGTCCATTTGGATGTGAGAGATTTCTTCTATAATTTCTATTTCTACATTAATCCCTAGGTTCAATGCATATAATAACTTGGCAGAGAGCAGACTTTTCAATTCTATATCTTTTAAGTTAATCAACGAATTTATTTTTGTTGTATCTGATGTCAACTTTTGGTTCTTTGGCATAAATTCGTTTGTAAAATAATTTTTTAATCCATTGATATCCTCAGAAGCAATATATTCGGCCATTGTCAGCATCATATTTGAGTAGTCATGTTTGAAGGAACGAAGTGTGGAATACATATGCTCAATCTGATTTGTATATTCTTGCAGATGCTGGTATGCTTCTTGGCGCTTTTCCAGTTCAATTCTTTTTTCATTTTGCTTTGTAATATTTATGATTAGAATCGTACTAATTATAAAATAACAGGCAAACAGGATGCAATTGAAACCTATACTCCTAGATGTATATCCAATGTATTCACCAATAAACACATTAAATAGAACTATAATTAGACAAATTCCTAGATTAGATCCTATCAGAACAAATAATTGTTTGTTTACATATGCTTCTATTTTTCTTATCAATAAATGATAATATTTTCCGATAAAAGGGCATATTATAAGAAGTACAACAATAGCTGAAATTACATATAAAATATAATATATAGTATTTTTCAAAAGAGTGGAAATAGGACAAACAAAAACATTCCACAGCAAGGAAAAAAATTGGTCAAATATCACTATAAATAAATAGCTGATAACGAAAGACATAATATTTATGAATCTATTTTTACGTATAAACATTAGATAAATACTTACACTTATCAATAGAAAAATAACCCCATAATTTCCAACTTTATTTATTAGAAACATGTTGGTTGAAAGAATTGTAAAAAGAATTGTAATTTCTTTAAATTGCAATTTGAAAGGTAAGAAGTAATAGATTAAAATCATGTACATAATTGCATTTAAAAAACAGCTCATTAATTGTAATAATGCATCCATTGTTATCTCTCCACATTATTTTTTGTCTATTATACATCATTTAATTTGATTATTAAACTCAATTATAGAAATCAGAGGAATTTTTTACATGTGTGTTTCTAAAAAAATGAACAGTACCTAGTAGTTTACCTCGATTTTTATATAGTATTTGAACGTAAAGAAAGTTTTGTAGAAAAATAATAATAGATAAAATCAACAATATAGACGATATTGTTAGAGCCCGGAAGAATTAACCATTCAGAGTCTGATAGAAACAACCAATTGGAGCTCACTAGAAATAACCATTCATATAATTAATTATATCTGGTGAAGCTACAATAGCATTTGCTTACAACAGCAGCCTTCAATCTAAATCAATGGCAAGGGATACGCCGGCAAATATGCCACATTGACACAGTTTCAACCTGTTGCATAAAGTAATCAAGCAGAACAAGAAGATGTTCTGCTGAAGACTACTTGTTATGGTCATTTCTATTGGACAATAATTGGCTTTTTCTGTCGGATCCAGAGTGGTTGTTTCTGTTGGTCTTACATTGGCTGTTTCAAGTGGAACTCTAACAATATCTAGACTTTACCCTAAATAGACATTATTTAATAAAGCATTTTATGTTAAAATAGAGTCAATATTTACCAGTCAGATCAATCTGTCAAAAGAATAAACCATTCAGAACTTGACGATTCATCCGATACCTGAACAATCGATGCTCCATCATTAGTACTATTATTCAGCACACCCAAATATAATCCACTCCATCTGTTTTGAATCTTATATTTCCCATCAGACGTAGTAGTAATCTTCCATTGCTGATTCCAACCACCGTTATATTCGTACTGAACTACTTGTGCATTTTCATTTTGAGAAAGACCGCAAACATCTAAAACTTTACCACTGTTCTTATTTACAATTTTATAATAGCTACTGTCTACCTTTTCAAATATCCACTTTTGGCTGTCCCACTGGTCATAAGTATATTGTTCTACCTGCGCATTATTGTCTTGTGATCCAGTTGCAATATTAACCGATTTTTGGCTATTGATATTCATCATTTCATATGAACAATCAGTATTCAAATAATCCGGAGCTAATTTAAATGCATTTAAAGCATTTGTGAAATGCAACTTATTATTCCCAACTAATTCTGTAGCTCCCAATGTATAACCATCTGGTACAACAGACGAATTTAATTCTGGTTCCCAATAGAATACTCCTATTCCTTTATTGTTAGGAACCGATTTAACAGCGTTAATTTCTTTTCTTAACAGTTCATATGTTCCTTGTGAATTACTTTCGAGCTCACCGGTTTCACAAATCATCACATCTTTACCATACTGTGATGCCATTTTATTCAAATTATACGCAACATTTTCTATACAATCTCCATCATAACTCGAAGTCCAATACGGATAGTATGACATACCTATCACATCTGTTTTTCCACCACATTTCGTGATAAAGTTTTCAAAAAACCATGCGAAATGGCTTATCCCACTTCCATGCGTAAGATGTGTAACTACCTTTGAATTAGGACTTATCGATTTCACCGCATCATATCCGCTATTCAGATATTTCGTTAATTGAGTAAAATCATTTGACTGATTACTTCCAGTCGGATACAACATACCATAACTAACTTCATTTCCAACCTGTACCCATTCTGGATAAATATCCTCATCTGCTAGCTCAGTCATTATATATCTTGTATAATCATATACATACTTTTCCAGCTCACTAGTCGATGCATTTTCCCATTCTGATGGAACATCTTGAATCAATGGATCTGCAAAATGATCACTATAGTGAAATACAACCATTATCTTCAAACCTAGCTCTTTTGCTCTTTTTGCTGTATATAAAAGTCCCTGAGTATCCGCGTAACCAAGCATACAATTTGTACCATCAGGTTTAGTCCAATAGAAATTCTCAGGTGGTTTTACAAAAACTCTAAGTCTTACAGCATTTACACCCTTTTCTTTTAACAACTCAAGAGCATCTCTTGTATTTCCATTATCATCCACCCATTCAACTCCTTGTGATTCAAGCTGTGATAAAAAACCTATATCTGCACCATAAATCATTTCATTTTCTGACAAATTATCAGCCGCTTGTACGGGAATTGATGGTATTGACAACACCATGCATAAACAAATCATCATTAAAATAGATAAGCTCCATATTCTACTACTCTTTTTCATCACCATTTACCTCCCAATATCTATGCATACCTCGACATCATCGTCCGTCCACAGTCGAAGGACTGCAGATTCTTTCGAATTTGAATCCTTCCATCTAACCACAGCTAATGCACTTCCTTCAAAAGTTGTTACTGTATCTGAGAAATAATCTTCTTCGCTTGAAGGATTGGCTGTACCAAATCCCTCTAGCACACCATTTCCCGTAACCTTAGCATGAATTATTCTCCTCTGTGTTTCTTGTGGGTTACAAACACCATGTTCATCTTCTAACCACACTTTTACGTATGCTACATCCCGTTCATTCTCGGTAACACGACAAGCCTTTAGCCTTTTTACCGAATCAGCAGTGACAAGTTCATACTTTCCAATCTCTTTCCCTAACTCATATGCTATTGCCTTTAAAGTCCCTGACTCATATGCAACTTCATATGTTGCTGTGTAATGGGATTTTTTTCCAGCTGGCTTCCTACCAAGAGATTTACCATTTAAAAACAATTCTACTTCATCTCCTGATGAATATACATCAACACTGGCCTTTTCTCCTTCATGCCCTTTCCAAGTCCAGCTACTGATATTATCTTTAAACATCCATGCGGTTTTGCTTGCTGTCTGTCCCCTATGCTCCATACGTTCTACCGCAATGTATGGCTGATTTGTTAATCCATATACAATCTCCCGGAAATAACTAATTGGTCTGCGATTTCCAATTAAGTCTATATCTCCAATATAACCCAGTCTTTCTGGATAAATGCTTGTAAAATTCTCTTTTCCATCATAATGGAAAATCCCTACTCCTGCTTCGCCGATATAGTCATAACCTGTCCAGGTAAAATCTCCAATAACATGTGGATATTTTGTAACTTTCTCCCAAAGATTTTCAATATCCGCTGGATATGTTTCTGTCCCAAGTACTGTTTTTCCCGGATGCAGCTCATGCTCAAGTTCATATCTTCCACTCAAATAATTAAGTCCGGTGATATCACAACTCTGGGCACATTCTTCCAGGGCTTCTGTAACAAGTGGATGCTTTGCAAAAAACTCGCCCTTTTCTCCAGACATAAGACTCATAAAGCTATTGAGAGCATTACTTCCCCCACCACTTCCATTGCCTTGTGTGTCCATTCCAAACTTTTCAATGACTTCCTTCATAATAACCTTGAGTCGTTTTCCAGCACAATTCAATCCATTTAAAGCATTTGTAGTAAATCTTGTGGCATCTAGTTCATGAAATCTATTGCACAAAGAACGATTAATCCATGATCCCTGTTTTGTTCCTGCTTCCTGTATCTCATTTCCTACAGAATAAATAACTACCGATGGATGATTATAATCCTTGTCTACCATGTGGTGAATCCATTTTGGTGCTTCCTCTTTGAAAATATCTGAAAAATCATAGGTGTTTTTACCTCGATTCCACATGTCGGTCAACTCATCCATCACAAGCATTCCTAAATGATCGCAAGCATCAAGCATTGCTCTGCTCATAGGATGATGCGAACTTCTTATCGCATTGAACCCTGCCTCTTTTAGTCTTTTACACCGGTACCACTCCGCTTCTGGGAATGTCTCTGCTCCTATCACACCATTATCATGATGAATGCAGGTTCCTCTTAAATTCACTGTTTCCCCATTGATCTGAAATCCATTAACTGGATCAAGTGTAAGCGTCCTAATGCCGAAATCCACTGTATATTCATCACATATTTCGTCCCCTATATATGTTTTGACACAGCACTGATATAAATTCGGATGATCTGTACTCCATTTTTTCGGACATTTTACAGGAATCTGTACTCTTACAGTTTCTTTTCTTTCAGAATAAAATACAATATTCTGTTTTTCTGTTACAACTGTTTTTCCCTCAAATATCAGTTCAACATAGCATTTTGCTTCTATGCCACATTCTTTTGTATTCTTTACGTTGGCACAAACTTCCACAACTGCTACATCATCATTTACAGATAACGTAGTTATTTTCATCTCATCATGTGGAATATAGACACCTTTCCCTGTCCATAAATTCACATCACGATAAATTCCAGAACCCGTATACCATCTGCTATTTGGCTGGTTACTGTTATCTACATCAATTTTTATCAAATTTTCCTGTCCATAACAAATCCATGGCTTTAAGTCTACAGAAAAACCCATATATCCGTTTCTGTTTACAGTTGCAAGGGCTCCATTTATCCAAACCCTTGCTGTTCCGTAAATTCCTTCAAACTCTAACACCACATCCTGGTTTTTCCATTCTTCTGGTGCTAAAAATGATTTTTCATAAGTATAAACTCCCCCAGGATAAAAGCCGCTCTGTGCACCTGCCGGACACTCTTTATCTCTTTTTTCACGAATCATAGCATCATATGGAAGTGTAACAATTATTTTATTGTCATCACCATAAAAAGCCTTTAATCTGTCATCCTGATCTACTTTTTCAAATGTCCAGCGATCATTAAATTTCTGACACTGCATACTTTGTTCCTCTTTCTATTTTAATTATTCGCTTCTCTTTCCATATCCATTCTCTTATTTTCTTTTTCTACTGTCATAAGTCCTAAAAGAACAGTGATTACAACTCCAAGGATTACAGGAATTGTAATATACATACTAAAGATCATATTAATTGCTCCACTTGTCTGAGTTGCTGCTGTTCCAACATAGCCGGATGCATTTAACAGCCAGCCAACTGCTGCTGTTCCTATACCACCACCAACTTTTACTCCAAGTGATGAGCAGCTAAACATCATACCATCAATATGTACACCTTTTGTACGATATGTATATCCACTGATTTCTGCAATCAATGCATTTAATGTACCTGACATTGTTCCTGCAAAAGTTCCTTTTAAGAACATAAACAGAAGCATCATTGACAGATTCTTCTGCATTGCAAAGAAGATCAAGAAAATACCTAAAATATCACTAATGACATATCCCCAGAAGTTAACTTTTTGCATACTTCCAGTCTTCTTTACTAATATAGGTGTAAAAATCAATGCAATAATAACTGGGAACATCTTCATCATTGAGAATAATCCCAGTAATGAACCATCACCAAGTACCTGTTTCATAAAGTAAACAGCTGAACCTGTTGTTAAGTTACTCATAAAATAATATACAATATAGATTGCTACTATTAAAATATAATACTTATTGCTAAAAAGAAGTTTTAAAGATTCCCCAAAACTAATCTTATCATCCTGTGTCTTAGACTCTACTTCAACTACAATGTTTTCATCTTCTGGTAATTCTTTTACACAAAGACAACTAATGGTATTTACTACAAGACCAATTGTTCCACAAATAATCGCAACCATTCTCCATCCGGCAGCTCCACCGCCAAATGCTTCTACTCCATTAGTTACTGCAAATCCCATTACAATATTTGTTGCAACAGCAAACATAAAACGAATGGAACCAAGCTGAACACGCTCATTCTTATTTCTAGTAATGAGTGCTGATAATGCTGAGTATGCAATTCCATTTGCTGTATAAAATATAGCATTCAATGCTGTATAAAAAGCAAAGAAATAAGCATATTGTGCTGTTGTTCCAAGTCCACCCGGAATAGAAAACAGCAATACCAAGCATAATGATACACCGATTTGAGCGTATAACATCCACGGTCTTGCTTTTCCTAGTTTTGATTTCGTACGGTCAATCAAGTTACCAAATATAACATCTGAAATTCCATCTAAAAATTTAGATACTAACATCAATGTTCCGATGATTCCTGTGTTTAATCCCATTGTATCTGACAGATACAAAAGCACAAAACTGGATACTAATCCATAACTTGTGTTTGAAGCTAAATCGCCTGCTCCATAGGCTATCTTTTGATACCATTTCAAGTATTTCTTTTCTGTTTCACGCATTACTTTGTAACCTCCTTATTCCTCGGCACAATTATTTTTCATTTCATAAACGCTTATGTTTTTATAATATTACTTTAATAAATTATGTCTTATAATACTACAACATATATGATAGAATATATTTAAATTTTTATCATATTCGTGAATGAAAGGGAGAACTTGTTGAAATGGCTTCATCCTATACAGTTAATAATATTATCGAACAGGATAATTTAAATAGTGGTATTAACTCCTATATCAAGATACTGACACCTATTCAGTTCACTCTCGAAACATGCTGTCAGTCAGATGATAATGCTTATCTCAATTTCTTGATGACATCACCACGTGAAAATACTTTTTATCATTTTCAAACCAAAAAAGAAATCCACCAATTTAATAACCGAGCCCCACATATCCACGATTTCTATGAATTATTAATTGTTTTAGACGGAGAAATCCACCAGCAGATAGAACAATCTGACCTAGTATTTCATAGTGGAAACTGTTGCTTGATGAACCATAATATCGTCCATAAAGAAGTCTTTTCTTCAGATGCAACACTCTTATTTATAGGTATGTCAAAAGAACTTGTAAAACAACTGTCTGATGATGAACAAAAAGTATATTTTCCAGATATCGAAATGCCAGGAATAAATCCTATATTAAAGTTTCTTACAGACAACCTAGATAATCCTGATACGAAAGAATATTTAGATTTTCTTCCCGCACTTAATAATAAAGACTGGCATCACACTCTTCACGCAATTACTGACAATATTTTACGTGCAATTATGTTTCCAAAACTCGGTTCCACTTATATTATAAAGGGGATGCTTTTAGAATTATTTGACTATCTGGCAGATCCTACACATTTTCACTTTACACCGGTTCACGTAGAAGCTGACAATGATTTTATATTATTTTCTCATATTTGCCATTTATTAGAAGATACAGATGGAAGAATCTCTCGCTCCGAATTGGAACAAATATTAAACTATAGTGGCAATTATCTGAACACCATTGTTAAAAAATATACCCACAAATGTCTGTTTGATTATGGGCAAACTTTCTGTATGAAAAAAGCTGCTACATTACTAAAAGAAACAACTTCCTCTATTTCAGAAATTATGGAAGAATTACATTTTACTAATACAACTCATTTTTATAAATGTTTCAAAGAGCACTATCATATGACTCCAAATCAATTTAGAATCTCTAGCAAAAACAAACATTGAAAATAAGCCTGGTAAATGATCTTTTAAAATCATCTACCAGGCCTTTTATTTCTCTTTATCTTACACCCCGATCAGCCTCTCTCCAGCTTATCTTTTCCAGCTACCGCTTGCTGTTGCTTCTGCTGTCCCAGTTTTCTATCTACTTTTCCATCATCTTTAACCAAAACAAAACCACATTCGAGACATCTAGATTTCTCCTTTTCTCATTTCATTTTCTATCACAATTAAATTTGATACAAATTGCAACTAAAACCGAGCTCGTTCCTACACTGTTCCAGTTCTGCATACTCTGGCATCGTATGATTAACTTCAGCATGATAATATCCTTGCATCATAACCGGAGTATTGTACAATGCTGCCGTCAGATTCTTCATTTCACTTTCTACAAGCTCTTTTTTCTGAGTTTTAAGCATACGGTAATAATACTGAGAAGAAATATTCCTCTGCAAAGTACGGACACTCCAAGTCTGTTCTACTGCTTCTTTCTCATACCAGTCTCGAGCTTTCTCATCTTTAACCTGTAATAATGCTGCATAATGCGACCAAGACAGTAATCTAACAGATTTTCCAGACGATGTCTGGAAAATTTCAGGGTAGGTCTTATAGAAAGAATAAAAGCTATATAGATTCGACTTTGTATAACCTCTTCCATATTCAGCCGATAATTCTTTTGCCAACTTTTTATAATTTCTGCTCCATATTTTGCCCTATCCTCACCTTGCAATCCTATAACCAAGGAGCCAATTTCTCTGTATGAGCGTTGTGTTGACTGCCCGATATGCAGCTTTTTGTGAGGACTCAATAATTCCACACATATCTTTTAAGATGTCGTCGGTTTTAACAAAATTATCCATAAAACTATTTTGATCGATTTTTTCCAATTTATTCTCCATAGTCATCACTCCTTTAGATTTCATTTTTAAATTATCCGCTTTCTTGCATATCCACTTTTCTTCATTCTATTACAGCATCTTATTATTCCGCTATCTGTTTTTGAATTAAGTATCAGATCTCAAAATATATCATATTTAATTGTAATAGTCGGATATCAAAATCTCAACAATTCGCTCATTGATTTCCTGTACAATTTCCTAGTCGTACGCCACACATATCATGATTAACTTCAGCGGAATAATAGTGGCTAATTGTATTCGGTGCGTTGTATAGCGCCGTGATCAAATATGCCTTAATATTCACTATCTTTGTTTTGTTTCTTTCCATGCATCCGATCACATATTCCAAATGCGATTTTTTCAATTTGAGGAACTTACTTTTCACTAAGCTATACGGATAATCTTCTCCAGCAATACGGACCTCTTGTCTAGGTACACAGACTACATCGCAGATGATCTGATACAATTCTTCATACATGTCACGATGCTTCCATTCATAATCTTGCATCACAATATCATAATCAATATTTTCTCTGATCAATTCCATATATGCTGCTGTTTCATCCATCACATCAATCTTATCTATTGACTGATATGATTGATTGATAGAATTATTATTATTTATATTATTATCTATTTCTATATTACTCGGGTGTAATTTTCCCCCTGGTACCAGTGTAATTTTTCCACTAGTCCCCGGTTCAAAACTACACTGGTTACTTTTTTCTACTGGTGTAGTTTTTTCACCAGTAGAATTTTTACACTGGTGTACTTTTTCCACTGGTTTAGATTTTACACCAGTTTCTCTTTTGCATTTACTTTCAGGCTCGCGCTGATTACGGACTTCTTGATCTCTCTCTGATACAAAGTTCTTTACATAAATAATATTTGCTACTCCTGGCTGCTGAATCATATCAATAAGACCAATTTCTTCCAGCTCTTTCAAAAGAGAGCTTGCTGTCTTTCGACTAACATTTAAATCTTCTTCAATATTGTTAAGGGAGTACTTAATAAAAACCTTATTCGCTTCATCAAGCCATCCTCTTTTTTTAGAAAGAGACATTCTATCAAGCATTAACCCATAAAGAAGCTTTGCATTATTCGTCATTCCTTTAAAACACGCATCTGTGATCAGAGCTTTCGGAAGTCTGTAAAATGTAAACTGCTCTGCTTCTCTCCCGTAATAAAAATCCAGTTTCAATTTCTCCATTACACTTAATCCCCTTTCATTTTTATCCTGCGCTCTATGCTTTATCATAGAGCGCTCCAAATTCACATAAATTTTTCACCATATCACAAATTCATCTTTTTTTATTTGGAAACTACAAACAAAAAAGGAACCTCTCCTCAGTTATTTCTGAAGGAAAGATTCCTATTTTATATCCTTTTTTCCAATACTCTTTAGCGCAATCCGTCACTTGAGCCCATATTTCTTCATCTCAAATTTCGAATTTGTTGTAGTTAGCGTTGTAGTAAACACTTTTTCGCCCTAAAGCATTTTGATCTTTTTTATTCTAATATAACTTTGCACCAGCCGGGATGTGGTTATCAACCATCAGGAGATGAAGTTCTTCATCCTCTGAATTCTTAAGGTTGTTTACCGCTGAAATCAGCATACCTTCGGAAGCGATTCCCATCATCTTTCTCGGTGGCAGGTTTACGATAGCGATTGCTGTCTTACCAACCAGTTCTTCCGGCTCATAATACTCATGAATACCACTTAAGATCACACGATCCTTGCGTACTCCGTCGTCCAGTGTAAACTTCAGAAGCTTCTTAGACTTCGGTACTGCTTCGCAAGCCAGGATCTTCACTGCACGGAAATCAGATTTTGCAAATGTTTCAAAATCTACCATTTCCTCAAAGATTGGTTCAATCTTTGCATTAGAGAAATCAATCTTTTCGTTTGCTGTAAAAAATCCATTATTGTCATCTCCTGCTGTTGCAGATTCTTGACCTTTTTTATTCTCACTTGCGCCCACTGTTTTCATTGTCGGGAACAGTAATACATCTCTGATTGCCTCTGCTCCTGTCAGCAGCATACACATTCTGTCGATACCGAATCCGATACCACCTGTAGGCGGCATACCGATCTCCAGTGCGTTCATGAAGTCTTCATCTGTTGTGTTAGCTTCATCATCTCCCTGTGCAAGCAGTTCTTCCTGCGCTTTGAAACGCTCTCTCTGATCGATCGGGTCATTCAGCTCGGAGTACGCATTTGCCATCTCCCATCCATTCATGAAGAACTCGAAGCGCTCTACATATTCTGGATTCTCTGGTTTCTTCTTTGTCAGTGGAGAGATCTCAACCGGGTGATCCATAACGAATGTCGGCTGAAGCAGATGCTCCTCTACGAACTCCTCGAAGAAGAGATTGAGGATGTCACCTTTCTTATGTCTCTCTTCAAATTCTACATTATGCTCTTTTGCAAGTTCTCTTGCCTGCTCCAGAGTCTCAACTTCATTCCAGTCAACGCCTGCGTATTTCTTAACTGCGTCAACCATTGTGATACGCTCGAACGGTTTACCGAGATCCATCGGGATTCCTTTGTAGACGATCTGTGTTGTTCCAAGGACTTCCTGAGCAACAAAACGATACATATTCTCTGTCAGATCCATCATGCCGTGGTAATCTGTGTATGCCTGGTAAAGCTCCATCAGAGTGAACTCTGGGTTATGTCTTGTATCTAGACCTTCGTTACGGAATACACGTCCGATCTCGTATACTTTCTCAAGTCCACCAACAATCAGTCTCTTCAGGTACAGCTCAAGTGAAATACGAAGCTTCAGATCCTCGTTCAGTGCGTTGAAATGTGTCTCGAACGGTCTTGCAGCTGCTCCACCGGCATTTGCTACAAGCATCGGAGTCTCAACTTCCATGAATCCTTCTCCGCTTAAGTACTTACGGACTGCTGCAAGGATCTTGGAACGTTTGATAAATGTATCTTTAGAGTCTGCATTCATGATCAGGTCTACGTATCTCTGACGATAACGTGTGTCTGTATCTGTCAGGCCGTGGAACTTCTCCGGAAGCATCTGTAAGCTCTTGGAGAGAAGTGTCATCTTCTCAGCATGGATAGAGATTTCTCCTGTTCTTGTTCTGAAAGCGAATCCTTCAAGTCCGAAGATATCACCGATATCAGATTTCTTGAAATCAGCGTAAGCATCTGTTCCGATTGCATCTCTTGCTACGTATACCTGGATATTTCCCTGTAAATCCTGAATGTTACAGAAAGAAGCTTTTCCCATAACTCTCTTGAACATCATACGTCCTGCGATTGCTACGTGGATCGGGCTTGCATCCATGATGCTTCTTCTCTCTTCGTAATCATTCTTGAGAGCCTCTTTTGCCTGCTCTTCATCCATACCTTCTACGTTCGGCTGCTGGTGATCTTTTAAAATCTCAGCCTCATGTGCCTCATAGAGATCTTTTACTTCGAGTGAATGGTGTGTCTGGTTAAACTTTGTAATCTGGAAAGGGTCTCTTCCGTTCTGCTGCAGTTCTGCAAGTTTCTCACGGCGAACCTTTCTCAGCTGATTCATATCTGGTTCCTGTGTGTTCTTCTGATTCTGTCCCACTGTCTGTTCTCCTTCCGTTTCTATCTGCTTCCGCATTGATTTTTACATAAATCACTACAGAAATAGTCACTTTTTATATTGTCTTTTTAAGCGAATTCAGACCTCTTAATAGTAAGAGGTCTGTCCTAAGCTGATTATGAACGTTTGATATCAAGTACTTTGTACTGGATAACTCCTGCCTGTGTCTCAACGTCAACGACATCATTGATTTTCTTTCCGATCAGTGCGTGACCTACCGGAGACTCATTGGAGATCTTTCCTTCCAGACTGTTCGCCTCTGTAGAACCAACAATCTTGAACTCCATCTCTTCATCAAATGTGATGTCGTAAACCTTTACTGCACATCCAACATTGATCTTATTAAGATCAACTTCATCCTCTACTACAACTTCTGCATTCTTCAGGATTGCCTCAAGCTCCTCGATACGGGCTTCGATATCTCTCTGCTCGTCTTTCGCTGCATCATACTCAGCGTTCTCGGAAAGGTCTCCCTGCTCTCTTGCCTCTTTGATCTTACCTGCAACTTCTTTTCTCTTTACTACTTTCAGATTCTCAAGTTCATCCTCAATTGCCTTTAATCCGGCATAAGTAAGTAATCTTTTTTTTGCCTCTGCCATTGTTCCTGCTTCCTTTCTACTTCCTTACCGTCACTGCCTGTTGCAATAACGTTTCGTTTCCTACAACATTTACAGATTCTCTGCAAATCATTTTCTGTCTATACTTTTCATGCATTCAAAGTTTCTTCTCTGTCTACAGATATTATGATGTAACCGGATTGCTCCATTGCTATGCAATTTATACTTTTGACACTTACATCATATTATCGGTTTTAAAATGCATGTCTGCTGTCTTTTTCTCCTGAACGCCAATCGTTGTATCAGCGTCCGTCCGCAATTTCAATATTATACTCAAACTCGCGCTTTCTGTCAAGCAATTTCACTCTCACAGGTCACTTCTGCGCAGTGTATGAAAAGCCTTTAAAACCGCCTTTTTCCGAACTTTTTCCATTCTGTTTTCCAACTGTTTTCCGAAGTCCCGGAACTTCTTTTCCTATAGTCTCTGAAAGAGCAGTTCTTCCAGTTCCTGATAGGACTCTACGCGGTTGATTTCTTCACGCAATTTTGCAGAACCTTTCAATCCCTTTGTATACCATGCCACATGTTTTCTCATCTCACGGATACCAATGAATTCACCTTTGTATTTCAACTGTAATCTGGCATGACGAAGCATCATATCACGAACTTCTTCTTTTCCCGGACGTTCTGGTAATGTGCCTGTCTCTTCATATGTGATCATCTCGGAGAAGATCCATGGATTCCCCTGTGCTCCTCTTGCGATCATGATTCCGTCACACCCTGTTTGTTTTACCAGCTCCTCTGCTTTCTGCGGGCTTGTCACATCTCCGTTTCCAATTACCGGAATAGAGACAGCTTCTTTTACCTGACGGATGATATCCCAATCTGCCTGTCCGCTGTAATACTGTTCTCTTGTCCTTCCGTGCACGGCTACAGCTGCTGCCCCGGCCTCCTCAATGATCTTCGCGATCTCAACCGCATTAATGCAGCTGTCATCAAATCCTTTTCTTATCTTCACAGTAACCGGCTTATCAATTGCCTTTACCATTGCACTGACGATTTCATAAACCAGCTTCGGATTCTTCATAAGTGCAGAGCCTTCTCCGTTACGTACAACCTTCGGCACCGGACATCCCATATTAATATCCATAATATCAAATGGACGCTCTTCCACACGTTTTGCCATCTCACTCATAATCTTCGGATCTGATCCAAAAAACTGCAGTGACACCGGCTGTTCATCCGGGTGGATCTCCAGAAGTGATTCTGTATTCTTATTATTATATAAAATCGCTTTTGCGCTGACCATCTCCATACACAAAAGACCTGCTCCCTGTTCTTTACACAACACACGGAATGGAAGATCTGTCACTCCGGCCATCGGTCCTAAGATGTAACGGTTTGGCAGCGTCACATTTCCTATTTTCAACTGTTTCATCATATTCTATTCTTTCTAATCTATAACTATTCTTCTTATTTGACTTTAGTATCATAGTAAATAACTGCCGAAAAGTCAACGTACACGATCTGTTCTTTCGCATTCACACAAAAAAGTCTGAATAAATCCGGCAATCACAAAGCTTTTGCAATCCTCCATTTATTCAGACTTTTTTATCTGTCTTTTAATATCTCTTGATTTTTCTTGAAGCTGTCTTCTCAAATTCTTTCTCGCGAATGATCAGACTATAAATCTTTTTATATGCCGGTGCACCCTGATTGTATTCATCAATCAGTTTTTGGAGTTCTACACGGACTTCCTCTTTTCTTTCAAGTCCCTGCTTTTTTGCGTACTCTTCATCCGGATATATTTCTGCCTCGATCACACCTTTTGCTTCTCTTACTAATACTTCCTGTACCAGTCTTGAAGAACTTAATTTATTCTCCAGTTCTTCCGGTGAGACATTTTCTCCATTCTTTGTAATGATCAGGTTCTTCTTTCGTCCTGTCAGATAGATAAACCTTTCTTCATCTACATATCCAAGATCTCCTGTGCAAAGCCATCCATCTTTCAGTGCGGTTTTTGTTTCTTCTGGCATCTTGTAATATCCTTGCATTACACTGCTTCCGCGAACCCACAGTTCTCCATCTACGGTCTTTGCCTCGCAGTTTGGAAGAAGTTGTCCTACTGAATTCTTTTTTACATTCCATGCAACGGTTGTACTGATGACCGGTGAACATTCTGTCATTCCATATCCCTGGAGAATCTGGATTCCAAAACGTTCGAACAGCTCAATATACTCCGGATTCAGGTATGCCCCTCCACTGCAGATCGTATGGAACTGAGATCCAAATACTGCTTCTTTTACCACTTTTTCCGGAAGGTCTTTTACATCTTCTAACTTTTTTGCAAAAGTTTCAATCATAAGCGGTACCATCAGGATCATATTTGGCTTAAATAATTTGATATTTTTTGCTACACGCATCAAAGAGTCATTGATACAGATAATTGCACCGAGAGAAATTCCTTTCAGGATATCCATACTCAGGCAGTATGCGTGGTGAATCGGTAAAACTGACAGGATCACATTTCTCTCTGGGAGCTTCATATCCAGACATGTCGCGTTCTCAACGAGATTTCTGTGTGTCAGCATCACACCTTTGCTCTTTCCTGTTGTCCCTGATGTGAACATGATCGTACAGAGTTGATCCGGAGTAATCTCTGTTTTTTCTACTCCTGTGTCCTCATCTATCGTTTGTTCCATCATTGATTTTGTAAGAGAAAGTATATTGCCCTCATTCGCTTCCTTCTGCATAGAAAGGATGTACTTCAGTTTTGTACACTTTTCTTTCGCTGCTTCGATCACATCTTTACGGATCTCATCCACAATCAGGATTGTTACATCTGCACGGTCGATAAGTTCACACAGTTCTTCTGCCGGAAGTGACATATCCAACGGTACTGCAACATTTCCGCTGTCCACAATTCCAAAATAGGAGGCAATCCATAGATAAGAAGTCGCACCGATCAATGCGATATGACTTTTTGGTTCTCCCAGTTTTTTCAATAATGCTGTTATTCTCTCACTGTCTTCTTTCAACTGTGTGTATGTCTTTGCCGCAATTTCATTTTTTCCTGTTTTGTAACGGATTGCGTCTTCATTTCCAAAACATTTTTCCGCATTTGTAAGAATATCGCGAATTGTTCTATATTCCATTTTCTTTTCCCTCTACTTCAAAGACTCAAGATACGCTACAGCTTCTCCGACTGTTCGGATATCTGCTGCCTTGTCCTGTTCAATCTCCACATCCATCTCGTCTTCTATTTCACCAAGCATGCTCATAAAATCAAAGGATGTGAATCCAAGATCTTCCATAAAACGTGATTCCGGCTTGATGTTTTCCTGTTCAATTTCTACATAATTACAAATAATATCTACTAACTGCTCAAACATGATTTTTTCCTTTCCATTCTGTCCTGATCGTGATTCTCAACATGATCCGGATCATCTTTCTTTTATACAAGCTTTATAATTTCTCCAATTGTAAGTTCAGGATTTTCTGCTCCCTTGAACATAATTTTACATAAATAGTAATACAGATATTCCAACTCTTCTCTTGAGATTGCTTTTTTCTGATGTTCAAAGTTGAAATCCAATCCATTATCCTCCGGTCGGTGCATGACTGTCAGATACATTGCCTGTGTTGTCATTCCATTCGGATACCATTTTGTCTTATATTGAATTCCTCCAAGATCTTCCAGTCCTTTCTCCTGCAATGTCATCGGCTGGTAAGTCAAAGACATCGGCTCATACGTCAGTCCTTTCTGTGGCTGTGGATATGTCCTGGAGCGATATGCGAAATATTCTGTCGGGTCATAATTTGCATGACGGAATAATTCATTCTGCTTATCACGGATTTCATATACTGCATCGATAAACTTCACATCTTCTGAAAATACGGTACGAAACGGGAACGAATGAATTCTTGTTCCACCGGATTTCTTTTCTTTTAATGTAGCCCTTCTGGCAATCGCATTATTGATTGATACATCCTCCTGTCCATTCATTTTCTGGAAGTAAGTACGTAATCCCATTAACAAAAGACATGCCAGGGATACCCGGTACTTTTCGCAGAAATCCATCAGACGTTTGGTCGGTTCTGCTTCCAAATGAAAGATATCCAATGCAGAACTCACATCATCTGTCGCATTAAATGCGGAACGAAGCTTTGGATTTTTAAACATTTCCCTCGCTGCATCCAGCTTATCTGTTCCATTAACACCGTTATAAACCGGCTCTGATGCTTCAATCAGTTCCCTGAAAAATTCTCTGTCTCGCTGCTGTGCTTTACTTCCAGCTTCATATGCGAGATCCTTCTTTACCTGATCTATGTAAGAACACATATCCTTTGGATATGGGACACCTTCATATTTTGCATTACAGTACAGCTCAATAATATCCTTCAGAAATGTGATCAGCGACTGAGCATCTACCACCATATGATGTCCGAGGAAATACACTCCGTTGAATCCATCTGAAGTGCGGATCATTTTAATTTTCGTCATCAGTGAATCCTCGAATGGAAATGGGACAGTTGTCCATTTCTGCATCGTATCAGCTGCCTCTTCCATAGTCACATTGGAGAAATCAACGAACTCTATCTCCCGTTCTTTTCTGTCCTGCTCTGCACTTACAACATACTGATATACATTCCCCTCTTTGTCCTTTGCAAAGCGTATCCGCATCCCTTCATTTCTCTCATATGCTTTGTAAATGGACTCTCGGAGTACATCCCAATCCAGATCTGTGCCAATTGTCAGGCTTGTGCCAATATTCAGTACTGCCGCATTCGGACAAAATGGCAGATAATACAAATGAAATTTTTGCGCTACCGTCAGTGGGTATACAGGATATCCTTTTCTTGTTTTCATCATTCTATGATTCCTCCTATAAATGAATCCATTGCTCCTTCATAAGCTTCTCTGTCTTTATAATAACTTTCGCAGTGTCCTGCCCCGTGGATGATCAGCTTCTGTTTTGGAGATTTACAATTTTTATAAATTTCTTCAGACATACTGCATGGAACAAATGTATCTGCGTCTCCATGGATCAAAAGGACAGGAACTTTTGCTTTTCTGACTTCACGGGCAGAATTGCACTCATCCAGTCCATATCCTGCCTGTTTTTTATTCACCGCATCCGCAATCTGTATTATTGGAAACGCCGGAAGATGATACATACTGTGAAGTACATGTGTAAACACTGCCTTGGGCGAAGTAAACGGACAATCTGCAATAATTCCTTTTACCTGCTGCGGCAAATCAAGCCCGCTTGCCATCAATACTGTGGCGCCTCCCATAGAATTACCATGCAGGAGAATCTGAACATTTTCTCCTTCCTGTCCGATCACCCATTCAATCCATCGATATGCATCATAACGGTCCTTACATCCGAATCCAATGTATTTCCCTTCACTTTGTCCATGTGATCTCTGATCAACAAGAAGAACGTTATAACCACGCTTCAAATAATAATTTGAAATACTTCCATAATCTGCAAGCCCCTGGCTCGTGTAGCCATGAAAACAGATCACTGCTTTTTTGCATTTCTTTTCTTCGACATTTCCTGATCCCCGGAAATACGTTCCATGAAGCTTCAAACTGTCTTCCGACCGGATCCAGACATCTTCATGAGGCTGCTCCATCATCCACTCCCTGCATTCCTTCATCTTTGAGAAATACTGTTCCCAGTCTACCCCGGACATCTTCATCGTGCGTTCTGTCTTTGCGTTATAACGCATCATTGTTCTTCTGTAAAAGTATGCACTTCCACCTGCCTCTGCTGATACGATTCCCACCAGACCTGCAAGTGCAAGAAGTTTTCCGTAATGCATCATCTTTTTCACCTTTGCTTCCTTTTTACAGTTATTTCTGTTTCTGTGTTTTCTTTATTGCATTCTGTTCTGCTTTTCTGCTATCAATCAGTTTTTTCAGATACAAAGCTTTATCAATGTTGCCTTCTACTTTCAATTTTCCCAGTGTTACTGCCAGAACCGGATCCAGCTTTCCCTCATTGATCTTAAATAATGTCTCTGCCGAACAAGTAAAAATCGCATCTCTGTCATAATACTCGTATGGTTCCACATACAGCTTTCCTTCTTTTACCTCTGCATAAAAGATTCCCTCTGCTTCTCCTGTTACATTGAACTGATATGCAAGATGTTCATTCACAGTACTTACGTCTGCTTCCATCATCATCCCTTTTACTTTTGAAAACATGTCTGCGTATGTCATTCTTCTCTCCCTCTCCTTTTCAGCTTTTCTTCTTTCGACCGGTGGTCGATTCTCTATGTTTTTAATCTATCACTTTTTCGACCCGTGGTCAATTATCTATTTCAGACAATCTTTTGTTTTAAAGTGTCCTTTTTTTGTCCTCTTTTTTATTTCTATTTTATTGGTTCTTCCGACTTTATTGTGCTATACTTAAAAGGATATCGGTCAATTCCCGTAATCTGGAACTGGCCAAATATACTTACGAATATACGAGGCGGACTTCTATGCCAAAACAATTAAAATACGATAAGATTCTGGATGCTCTTCAAAAGCTTCTGGAAACCAAAGAACTTTCTAATATCTCTGTCAGTGAGATTGCTCAGACTGCTGAAATTGGAAAAGGAAGTATTTATTATTATTTTTCTTCCAAAGATGCAATTCTTGAAGCACTGGTAGAACGCAATTATGAAGTTCCAATAACAACAGCAAGACATCTTGCAGAGCAAAGAGAGATTTCACCTTTCACACGCATGGCTCTGATCTTTCAGGCCTGCCGAAATTCCTCTGCGGCTTTTTTAAAAACACAGCCATCAACTACAAAGGCTGCACCGGAGCGGGCTTTTCTTCATCAAAAGTACATGAATCATCTCATCGTTTCACTCAAGCCGGTTCTTGCTTCCATTATTGAACAAGGGATTGCACAGGATTTAATCCTCTGTGCTGACCCTGTTTCTCTTGCTGAGATCGTACTGATTGTACTGACTGTTAAGATGGATAACACCTTAGTACCTTCAACAGCAGATGAGATTGAACAGACAATCTCTGCTCTTGTCTCTCTTTTGGAAAAAGGAACTGAGAATCCTGCGGGATCGCTAAACTTTCTGATGGCACAGCTGTAAGCAGTTTTCTGTTCGCGGCACCTGCATTATACAACATATCCCACCATTTTGAATCGCTGACGGTGATATGATAAATCATGAGACGAAAGGAGTGTTTTTATGATTATTCGTCCTGTTTTTAATATATTATTACTCCCTGATATCACTTATTTTTTTAAACGTGATTTCTTTCCGGGGGCTGCTGCAGACCAGATTGAGGTCGGTACAGATATTCTGTTTCCATTTTTGAAAAATGAAGTGGATGAGACTACTGTTACTATAGATGATATTTACCCGGTCGGTATGTCTGCGAGAGTCGAATCCATCGGTGATGATGACAGCATCCAGATTCGTACATTAGAACGTGTCAGTCTTGATGATATTGAGCTGGATGAGAACGGACAGATTACAGCTACAGCTTCCATCCGTCCGGAGGTAGATGATCTTCCTTTAGAAGAAGAGAAGCAGACTTTCACAAACCTGCGGAACTCGCTTCTGAAATTTGTTCAGAATTATCAATGGGGGATCTGGGCAAGAAGCTACATTATCCAGAGAAAGAATATCTATGACCTCGGTTCTGCTCTTTCAGATTATCTGAACATTACTTCCGAAGAAAAATATGCAATTGTTGAGACAGATTCCCGCCGTGAGCGCTGTGAACTGATTGAGAATGCGATCAAAGAATTCATGGAAGTTGCCAAAGTTTCTTCTGAAGCACAGGAGGCACAGAAAGGTGACCAGGAGCAGCTTTACAGAGAGGTTGCAATTAAGAAGCAGATCGATTACCTTCAGAAAGAATTAGATGAGATGCACCCGGAAAACATTTCCGATGTCCGCGCTTTTGAAAAAAAGATCCAGGAATCCGGCATGAATGAAGATGCCCGTAAGGAAGCGGACAAAGTCCTGAATCGTATGAAGCAGGAAGGAAAAGACAGCCATGAATATGGGCTTCTCTATGACTATCTTGATTTTGTCACCAGTCTTTCCTGGAAGCATCCGGAATTTACACCGATTGATTTAAACCGGGCAGAAGAGATTCTTGATGAAGATCATTATGGACTTAAGAAAGTCAAAGAACGTATCATCCAGCAGATTGCTGTTATGGCACTGAACCGGAAACAGTATGGTTCCATCCTCCTTTTTGTCGGTGCGCCTGGTACCGGTAAGACAAGTATCGGACAGAGTATTGCCCGTGCGTTAAACCGCGAATATGTCCGCATCAGTCTCGGCGGTATCCGAGATGAAGCTGAGATCCGCGGTCATAGAAGAACTTATATCGGCGCTATGCCGGGACGGATCATGGAAGGGATTAAACGCAGCGGCGTTTCCAATCCTGTTGTAGTTCTTGATGAAGTAGATAAGCTTGCGAAAGATTATGGCGGAGATCCGGCAAGTGCATTGCTTGAGGTGCTTGACCCGGAGCAGAACAGTACATTTACAGACCATTATATGAATGTTCCATATGACTTATCCAATGTTCTGTTCGTCTGCACAGCGAATTCTACAGATACGATTCCTGAACCGCTTCTGAACCGTATGGAAGTGATCGATTTTCCAGGATATACGGCGGTGGAAAAATTCCATATTGCCAGAAAGCACTTACTTCCAAAAGCAATGGACGCTATGGGAATCCAGAAGAAAATGTTAAAGATAACGGATGGTGCATTGCGCAAGGTCATTGAAGATTATACGATGGAATCCGGAGTCCGTGGACTTAAGAAACAGATTGATATGCTTTGTCGTTCCGCTGCTGTGCGTCTTGTAAAAGAAGAGGGGCAGACTCTGACAGTAAATAAATCGAATCTGAAAGACTATCTCGGCCGTAAGAAACTGCATCATGACCAGAAATTAACTTCCACACAGCCTGGTGTTGTCACCGGACTTGCATGGACACAGGCAGGCGGTGAGATTCTGTTTATAGAGACAAAGCTGACAGAAGGGGAAGGAAAGGTGATCATCACCGGACAGCTTGGAGATGTCATGAAAGAATCTGTACAGATTGCACTGACACTTGTGAAGTCTCTTTATCCTAAAGAAAGCAAGGTTTTCCAGGATCATGATCTGCACATTCATGTGCCGGAAGGAGCTGTTCCAAAAGACGGTCCATCTGCCGGCATTACATTAACCACAGCACTTGCTTCCCTTGTTACCGGAAAGGCTGTCAGCCCGGATTATGCCATGACCGGTGAAGTTTCCCTCCGCGGAGGTATACTTCCGATCGGTGGGCTTCCTGAGAAACTGATGGCTGCCCAGAGGGCCGGTATTACAAAAATACTGATTCCTTTTGACAACGCAGATGATCTCGAAGATGTAGCTGCTGAAGTAAAGGATAAGCTGAAAATCACTCCGGTGAAAAAGGTCAGCGACGTTCTGAAGTTATTGCTCGGATAAAAAGTGACCTATCGTTAAACGGAAACTATGAGAAACAAAAGCCCATAGCAGGAATTCTGATAAGTTCAACAAACTTACCATTCAGATTCCGCCATGGGCTTTTTTATAGTTTTAAAATTCGACAGATAAACCGTAATCTATTTATCTGACTATTTATTCCTCTGTCTCTTCTCCAAGATAGAATACTTTGTAAAACATTTCAAGAGACTTGAAAAGCTCTTCCTTTGTGTCCTGCAGCTCTTTGATCTTCAGTACACTTCCGATCTCATCGAATGAGAAATCACCCTCGTTGTGCTCTACTTTCAACTCAAGGTTTCCATTCTCATCAAACACCAACAGGAGAACTCCTCCAACATCCGCTGTATACAACACACACATGATCTGCAATTCCTGTTTCACTGCTTCCGGAAGAGATTCAAATTCCGGGTTCAGATAATATTTCTGCTCATAGGAGCTGGCCGCACACAATACCATTTCTTCATCCATAATTTTTACACCTTATATCACTGCCCACAGTTTCTGTAAACAGTACTTACCTTTCCATATTTTCCACATTCACTGCATAATCCCGATGACTTATTCACATTCCGTAGGTCTTATCCACCTGGTTATACATATCCATATACGCCGCGCACCGAAACTTCTCCGGCATACACCGCCTCTTCGGTTCCATCTTCTTTCCGAACGATCAATTCTCCTGTCTGATTGATTCCAAGTGCGTAAGCATTGTACTGTTCTTTCGCGCCAAGAATCCGGACCTCACGGTCTTTATTAACCAGTAATTCGCTGTAACGTTCTTTCAGACCGGACAGATCTCCATGTTCAAGGAAAACCGTGTAATTCTGTTCAAAGCGTTTCATCACTGCTGCGATCAACGGTGCTCTCTTTACCACATGTCCACATTCCAGTCTGAGTGATGTCGCTGTCTCACGGATCTCCTCAGGGAACTCTGTCAGGTTCACATTGATCCCTACACCAATCGTTACATGATTAATGTAATCGATCTGAGTGCTCATCTCTGTCAGGATTCCGACGAGCTTCTTTCCATTAATGATAATATCATTTGGCCACTTGATCTTTACATCTGGGTTTCCACAGGAATCTCCGCAATCCATGATTCCCTCTGCTACACTTAATGCCATCACAAGCGTCAGCATCGGCGCCTGATCCGGTTCAATCTTCGGACGAAGCAACAAGGACATGTAAATGCTTGAACCTGACGGTGAATCCCAGGAACGGCCCCTTCTCCCTCTTCCGGCTGTCTGCTTATCTGCTACCGCAAGTGTACCTTCCGGTGCACCTTCATCTCCCATCTGCTTGATCCTCAGATTTGTAGAATCTACCGAATCGTAATAAACGATGTTTCTTCCGGCCCACTGCGTATCCATCAGGCTATCGAGCTCTTCTTTCGTCATCACATCCGGACTATCTACAATATGATAACCTTTATTCCGCACAGCTTCAACCTGATATCCTTCTTCCTGCAGCTGACGGATCACCTTCCAGACTGCAGTTCTTGACACCCCGAACTTTTCACAAAGCTGCTGGCCTGACACATATCCGTCCGCTTCCCTCAATAATTTTAATATTTCAGCTTTCATTTTAATTCCACCTCTCATCAGACCTATATAGGAAAGTATTGTCCTAATAAGAAAGGTGTCTGTCCCATCTCTGGAATAACAGACACCTTCTGCTCTTTCTTATTTTCCACAGAAGCCGGTCTGATCTTTAACTCATTTATCATACCAAACTTCTGCTGATTTCTCAAGTTCATCAAATACATTGCGCGTTACTGTTCACACGATGTGCGATTACGTTCTCTTAGAACTCGCCAAGTGTTGCAACCATTACCGCCTTGATCGTATGCATTCTGTTCTCTGCCTCATCGAATACTTTGGACTGTGCAGACTCGAATACTTCGTCTGTTACTTCCATATCTTCGATTCCGAAACGCTGTCCCATCTCTGCTCCGATCTTTGTCTTCAGGTCATGGAATGCCGGCAGGCAATGCAGGAAAATAGCTGTATCTTTTGCATTTGCCATAACTTCTTTTGTTACCTTATATGGTGAAAGTTCTTTGATTCTCTTCTCCCATACTTCATCCGGCTCGCCCATGGATACCCATACATCTGTATAGATAACATCTGCGTCCTTTGTTCCTTCTTTTACATCTTCAGTCAGAGTAATTGTTGCTCCGGACTGTGCAGCATAACCTTTGCAAGTTTCAACAAGCTCTTCGTTTGGGAAATATTCTTTCGTTGTACATGCTACGAAATGCATTCCAAGCTTAGAGCATGCGATCATCAGGGAGTTGCCCATGTTAAACCTTGCATCTCCCATGTATACAAGCTTGCGGCCTTTGAGTTCTCCGAAATTCTCACGGATTGTCAGCATATCTGCCAGCATCTGTGTCGGATGATATTCATTTGTCAGACCGTTCCATACCGGTACTCCTGCATATTTTGCAAGATCTTCTACGATTTCCTGACCGAATCCACGATATTCGATTCCGTCATACATTCTTCCAAGTACACGGGCTGTATCTTCGATGCTCTCTTTCTTTCCAATCTGAGAACCTGATGGATCAAGATAAGTTGTTCCCATTCCCATATCATGCGCTGCCACTTCGAATGCACAACGTGTTCTTGTACTTGTCTTCTCAAAGATCAGTGCAATGTTCTTGCCATGATAATGATCCACCGGTACTCCGTTTTTCTTCTTCTCTTTGAGGTCTGCTGCCAGGTCAAGCAGGTATGTAATCTCCTCTGGTGTAAAATCCTTCAGTGTCAGAAAATTTCTTCCTTTTAAATCCATTGTTCTCGTCCTTTCTATTCTATAACTATATGAATCAGAACCCTCTCTGTCCTTCTCTTCTTCATATCTTTGAACCTACATTGTAACCGATGAATTTAGTATACTACATCCATGTATAAAAATGCAACTAAAACTTTATTTTACTCTGTTTTATACATATTCATTCAGCGTTTATACATTCTTTTATGCATTTTTATTATTTCTTCTCTGTCTTCCTGCTTCGAACATCAGGACCGCCGCTGCCACTGCCGCATTTAGAGATTCTGCCTCGCCTTCCATTGGGATACGGATGAGACAATCCGCGCAGTCTGCAACTTCATCACGAAGTCCGTTTCCCTCATTTCCAATCAAAAATGCACAACCAGTTGTATAATCTTCCTCGTCGTATGCATTTTCTCCACGCAAATGTGCTGCGTAAGTTTTAATCCTCTCCTTCTGCAGCTCTTTGATCTTCTCCGGAAGATCTTCCACATAAAGGAACGGCATACGGAATACAGCCCCCATCGTGGAACGAATCACCTTTGGATTGTAGACATCCACGCAATCTTTGCTCAATAAGATTCCGGTTACACCTGCTGCCTCAGCTGTTCTGAAAATAGTTCCGAGATTTCCCGGATCCTGCAGATTATCCAACACAACCAAGTGCGGTGCCTTCTGATTTTTCACCTGCATCAGATCATTCATCGTATAATTGAGTCTCTTCACAATCGCCAGAATTCCCTGCGGTGTCTTTGTATCTGACACGTAAGCGAACACAGTATCCGTCAGAAGCTCGACCGGCGCCTGTAATTTCTCTAAAAATTCTTTATTCTTCTTTGCAAAGCTTTCTGAAGCATATACTTTCTCAATTCGTTCCGCCGGAATCTCTTCTGTCATTCTTGGTCCTTCCACGAGAAAGATTCCTTTTTCATCTCTTAAGCGGCTCTTCTTCTGCAGCTTCGCCAGTTCTTTGATCTGTGCATTCGATGTACTTGTTATCATAATCTATTTCTCCAATTTTCCAATCTTTTCGAGTACTTTATTTGCTCCAACCAAAATCAATAGTGCATTCTCCGGAAGCGGCATCTGTGGATTAAACTCTACATTAACATTTCCGTCCTGCATGATTCCTACAACTGTAACTCCATATTTCGTACGTATACCCAGTTCTGCCATACTGTGATTGATCCACGGTTTTGGAACAGCGATCTCAACCATACTGTAATCATTTGACAGTTCAATCCAGTCTGTGAATTCTGTTGCCAGAAGGCTTTTGGCAACCCGGCTGCCCATCTCAATCTCAGGATATACAACAGTATCTGCCCCTACTTTCTTCAATATAGTTCCCTGTAACTTATTCTTTGCTTTGGCAACAACCATTGGAATTCCTATTTCTTTGCAAAGCAGAGTCGCCATGATCCCTGCTTCAAGATTCTCCGCAACTCCAATAATTGCTCCGTCCAAATTCCTTGTTCCCAGTGCACTCAGAGCTTCTTTCTCTGTGATATCTGCCGTAATAGCATAAGTTACTCTGTCCGAGATCTCCTGAATTGTCTCCTGTGATTTATCTACAACAATCACATCACATCCCATACTCTCAAGTGTCAGGGCCACACTCCGTCCAAAGCTTCCAAGCCCCAGAACTGCAAACTGCTTTCTCATCGTTTTCTCCTTCTCATATACTGTTCCTTGTTTTTATCGCGTATCTCTTGTTTTCTCTTTTATCTTTTCTTAGCCAACCATAATCTTCGCTTCCGGCAAAGTACGGAACTGATTCTTCTTATCCACATGACCGGAAAATATGAGTGCCATCGTCATTGGTCCGATTCGTCCAATATACATCATGAGCATCAGAACGACATGACTGATATCACTAAGCACTGGCGTCAGATCCGCTGTCAGACCAACCGTTGCCATCGCGGATGTCGCCTCAAACATCAGATCAAGGACTTTCTGCTGTGGCTCGATCACTGTCATCACCGTCACCCCAAACAGCCAGAAGACAAATGTCACAAGTGTGATTGTTATCCCTACTCTTATAATTTCGAATGTAATTTTTCTTCCATAACATTCCGTATCTTTGTTTCCTCTCAAGACAGAAATTGCTGTAAGCAAGAGAACAGCAACTGTTGTTGTCTTGATACCACCTGCAGTTCCTGCCGGTGAACCACCGATGATCATCAGCATGCTGGCCAGCAGCTTCGAACCATTCGTAAGGCCTGACTGGGATATGCTGGCAAATCCTGCCGTTCTCGTCGTCACAGACTGGAAAAAAGCCGCCTGGAATTTCCCTGCAGCGTTCAATGTTCCCATCGTTGCCGGATTATGATGCTCCAACAGATAGAATCCTACTGTTCCCAAAGTAAGAAGGAACAACGTCATTGTCAGAACAATTTTACTCTGCAGGCTCAGTCTTGTGATCGTCCTTCCGACTGGCCGCTTTCCCTTGGACTGTATTGTCATCTTTATATTCTTCGCAAGATCGATCCATACCGGATAACCAAGACCGCTGAGAATGACAAGCATTGTTGTCGTAATTGTGATCACTGGTGTATTGACATATCTCGTAAAGCTTGAATCTCCAAGAATATCTACACCCGCATTACAAAATGCAGAGATTGAGTGAAACACGGAATAGAAGATTCCCTTCGCAACACCATACTCCGGAATAAACTGAAATGAATATCCGATTGCGCCAATTCCTTCTACAAGAAATGTTCCCCACAATACTCTTTCAATAAACCGGATCATTCCTTGAAGTGTGGACAGACCATAGGCTTCTTGAATGACAACTCGTTCCTTCATATTTATTCTTTTTCCAACCAGAATTAAAAATGCAGTTGTACATGCAATGATTCCAAGTCCGCCGATCTGGATCAGAATAAGCAGAATCACTTTTCCTGCCACTGTAAATTGCGCAGCCGGCACAACTGTCACCAATCCTGTCACACAGACACATGTTACAGCTGTAAACAGTGCATCGATATAACGAATCGGCTGATGATTTGAAAATGGAAGCCATAAAAGCAGACTGCCAAGCAGAATCACGCCAAAGAATCCGATTGATATGATCCTCACTGTATTCCATTTTGCTCTTCGTGCTTTTCTCCTGTCTTCATCTATATAAAATCCATACATGCCTATCTTTCCTCGCTCTCACATGACAATTATTAAACACCATGTTACCACTCCCTTTTATCATCTGCAAGTAAAAGCTGATAAAACGAAAGATACGCCACTCTGATTCATCCTCAGAACAGCGTATCCTTCGTTTTAAATTATAGTAACTGTTCAGAGCCAACCTCCAAAATGCTACGCATTTCGTCGGTGTGGC
>OLPU01000415.1_pt1 | contig 38020 bp, 39 predicted proteins | sample 1673111 | NCBI WGS metagenome assembly OLPU01 (sample SAMEA3136755, study PRJEB25190) | human gut metagenome | reverse complement strand
TTTCACCACTCGTTCAACGAGTGGTTTTTTCATGCCTATTCGGCGCCAATAAAAACTACCGATAAGATTTATTAATACTTATCGGTAGTTTCCTGCTATTTTTGAGACTTCAGCTTTATCAGACTTCCTATCAATCCCGCTGCGAACATCGCTCCGCAGACCATGCTCAGCGGTCTCTCTATAAGAATAATCGTCAAAGGATATGCCTTATCCGCTATCAGCATATATATTATAATAGCTAACAGCGCCGCGCCGTTTACAATCGCTCTTTTTTTCGCGGTCGTTCTTTCTCCCGCGCTGTGTTTTATATAAATCAAAACTCCAAACAGCAGCGGAACGATTATCCTGCATATTATCAGCCAGTACACATTAGTCATATACAGCTTATACGACGCTTCCAAGCTTTGAGATAGCTCCTCGCCCCCTGCCGATACGACAGCGCATGCCACGGTCAAAATAACAAATGCTGCACTTCTCCCAGATCTTTCTTCCATAACAAGCCATCCTTTCTCTCAAGCTTTTGCTTAAGCAGAGCGTTATTCAATTTTCTTCCAGTTATAAAAAGAATAAGCTATATATGTGTACGATTAGTGTTTATTTAGTGCAGCTTTAAAGAAAAATAATAAGTGTTTCTTTATTCTTTCTCTGTTTGAGCAATTTGGCACCGGGAGCATCTATCTTGTTTCAATCATCTTGTTTCAATCATCTTGTTTCAATCATCTTGTTTCAATAAGGGGCGCCGGCAAGTGAACGAGAGGCGAAGCCTCAGACGCAGCCCGCCGCCTATAGCGGCGGATTACATCTGTTCACGGTTATTAATTGTGCCCTACGATTTTCTGCCCAGCTTTTCCCTCTTTTTCTCCAGTTTTCTGCGCTTTCCGGCGAGCTCTTTATTGCTTTTATTTGCCTTATTTACTATTCTGTGAGCGTTCAGAACTATAGTATCCAGAGGCTCTATTACAGTATCGCCGTTCGGGATAATTACCTGATCTCCCCTGCGTATCATGAGCGCCAGCCCCTTATCCGACAGGTCTATCTCAGAGAGCTGCTTTCCGCACCACTTGTTGCTCTCATCAATTTGCAGCTCGCTCAGCCTTATATTAGTATTGTCGTTATAGCCCGCCGCGCTTAATACTATTATATCTCCCAGTAATATTTCGGTATCGCCGTTCGGAATAATAGATTCGCCCGACCTCAGTATCATGACGAGCAGAGTATCGGGAACGAGCGATATCTCTTTTACACATTTGTTGAGCCACGGATGTTCTTCTGTCACATTCAGGCTTATAAACTGTATCTCATTCTCGTCCGAGTAGTCGTTGAAAGTCTTGAGTACATTATAGCGCTCGTCTATCATGTTGAATTTCCTCGACAGCAGCGGCAATAAAGTACCCTGGAATCCTATCGAGAGCAAAACTACGCAGAAAACTATGTGGAATACGTCGTTTTTTGTATACGCATCTCCGACCATAGCGACTATAGCAAATACAATCGACGCCGCGCCTCTCAGCCCTGCCCACGATACCAGCGCCATCTGATTCAGCTTAGCTTTGAACGGAGACAGCAACCCGAACACCGCCACCGGACGTGCAATAAAAGTCAGGAAAAGCGCAATAAGCAAAGATGGAATCAGGATGTGCGGCATATGCGACGGAAACGCGAGCAGCCCCAGCAGGAAGAATATAAGCATCTGCATAAGATTGGACACGCCGTCCAAAAAATGAGCGATATTCCGCTTATTCTCTATTCTGCAATTTCCTAAAATTATGCCCACTATATAAACACTCAAGTATCCGTTTCCTCCTATGGATACCGGCAGCGCATACGCGAGCATCGCTACGCCGAACGCAAACACGGTCTCATAGTTGGAGTTTCCGAAGTTAAAGTGCTTGAGAAATTTAACCGCCAGTAAAGAGATAATAATCGCCAAGCCCACGCCGAAAACAATCTCTGCAAACACCATATAAGCTACACTGCCTACAGTCTGACCGCCTTTCATCAAGGACAACACAAACAGCGTCAGCATATAGGATATGGGGTCGTTACTGCCGCTCTCCAGCTCCAGCATGGAGGATGTGCCGTATTTCAAGCTTAGCTTTTTCGACCTCAAAACTGAGAACACCGACGCCGCGTCTGTAGAACTGAGAACCGCTCCGACTAACAGACCCTCATACAGCTCGAATCCCAGTACAAAATAACAGAACATGCCCGTCAGCGCCGCCGTTATTATTACGCCTAACGTGGACAGCAGAACAGCTTTTCCCGCTACGCTCTTCGCCTCTTGCCAATTCGTGTTGAATCCGCCGTAAAACATTATGAATATGAGACATATTGTACATATTTCCTCGGCAAACTCAAAATTATCAAAAGAAATTTTAAATATTCCGTCACTTCCGAACAGCATGCCCAGTGCGATAAAAATTATCAGTGTAGGTATTCCTATTTTATTAGACAGCTTGTTGCACACTATACACGCAAATATTACTACCGCGCTTATCAGAAGCAGTGTTACCAAATCAGCTCCTCCTCTCGTTAGTCCAAATATAAAAACAGACGATGAATAATACCGCCCGCAAAAAATCAAAAAATCTTTTTTACCGCGCGAGATTTTTTACCCGTCCGGAATCATATGCGCCGCCAGTATATCACATTCCTCCGACGCAAAATAATTTCTTCTATTGTATCATACTCTGAGTCTACATTCAACATACACTATGCAATTTTCACCGTATTTACTTGCAATATCCGCGCCTCTCGTGTTCTCCTCGCAGCGAAAGCAATACCGAGCTTGAGCCGCCCCTATCCTAAATGCGGCGCACTTCGCGTCCTCGCCGACAAGAATAGTTATTTCCTTAAAGCACTGCCGAAACAATCCCGAATCGACGGCCGGAGCAGGAGCGAAAGCATGAAACGGGCTGGAGAATTGCAGTATTTTATCGCTAAACATACCGTTCAGAAAAGCGCCTGCTAAACAAATCGGGTGTTATTGTGCAATCTCACGGCCAATCGCCACTTAGCATTGACGCTGCCAGGCATACCAGTAAAGCTATAATTAACAGACACAACGCTAAAGAGCATGAGCAAATTATAAGACCGCTCCTCCATAATACCGGGCAGATTGTTCTGCTTTTTCTTGTGAAAATTGAAATTACAATCCCTGCCAGAGAGAAAATCGGTCCGACTAATATAACCTGCGTATAATTATACGGTGCGTGATTGGCGCTATAAAAATAAATTAAAAACGCCAGCAAGGACAATATGCCGAGCATCAGCGGGAGCGCAAGTATTATTTTATGCGATGTTTTTTGCTCCATTATGCCCACCTCCTCTTTGTCGTGATTCATCACAACTTTTAGCCGGTAATAAATTATTAAAATCTGCTCTTGCCATCCTCACAATTTCAAATTTAATGATACGGCCGCTTATGAAAGTACATCCTCAGACGGTCTGCTTTTAACATTTCAGACAAACTGAGATTTACTTTTTTTCATATCGTTTTACAATTTCGACAATAACGCCAAGTAAAACAAAGCATAAATACGAAACTGTCCAGATAATCCACAAACTATTCATCGTCATTGCACCTGTCGGCTCGGCATAATCCTGCTCAAAAAGCACTGCAAGCACAAATGCGATAATATATCCAAACGAAGCAGAAATGGAAATGAACTTGCATTTACAAAACGAAGAAACCGCGATTGCTACAAGGCCGCTGACAAACAGGATTGTCGGCCATTGTTTCATCCCATGAACGCCAAAGAATACATATCTACAAAAAACAAAGCCTATAAGCAACACCAATATAGAAATAAACGGAATCTTATACTTTCTTTTCATAGTGCGCCTCCGCGTCAAATTAGAATTAGATTAACAGAGCGTTTCAAGAGTTCACGCCGTTTTATTTTAGTTTAGTTTAATGTAATCAATTCTCGCTCAATGTAGCTTTTCACTGCCAAATCAATCGTTTCAATACAGGTGTACTTCGGCTGATATTCTAACAGCCTCTGTGCCTTTTCTATGCTGAAAACACCACTTCTTGCAATGTGATAATAGGTATGTTCGCACTCCTGCGGATTGCCTTCGTACTCACACCACTTATCCCACGGCATGAATTTTATTTTCGGCTCATGTCCAAAAAACTCATACATATGCTTAGCGTAACCATAAAGCGTGATATGCGTTGCCGCTTCTGCGTCGAAGCATTCTCCAAGCGACTGATTTCTATGTGTAATCGCCTTATAGAATACCTGAGCCACGTCATAGCCATGAACATGATGTAAAATTTCCTGACCAAAATTGGGCAGAGCGATCTCTTTTCCATCAGCTATATCCTGAAATACACGCATGGAGGTGTTCCCCCATGGATTGATAATCGTCCACCCCGGTCCCGAAATCTGCCCCGGCATGACGATAGTAGCGGGAAAGCCATTCTTTTTGTACTGCTCTTTGAGATACATTTCACTTGCAAATTTATCTTTGCCATAATCATCAAGCGGTTCTTTGCGCAAATCGTCCGGATCAAACGGTATTGTTTCTGCCATGCCATGCGCCCAGCATGACGAGCAATAAAGATAATGGGACAGACCCGTTCCGCTAAATCCTTCGATGATTTTCTTTGTTTCTGCAATATTAAAATTTACCAGATCGACGATAATATCCGGCTCCATTGCCTTCAGCTAATGAAATTATCTGCTTTTGCATTTTCTCAATTTCACCAAGCTTCTGCTCGATAGAGAACAGTGCAACAGCCATCATCATTGTTGCTGGATTAATTGCTGCCGCAGATTGTGTAGTTACAGTAAGCGGATCGGCTGGCTTGAGCTGTGCAAACTTTGAAGCGCCTTCTGCTGTTTTAAACGCGCCCCAGAAGTTACCGTTGCTTGCAACTTTTAACGTATCTCCAACTGCTGCATTAGCCAATTGATAAAGGCCTGTTGTATTGATAGTTGTTGTCTGCATCACAGTTCTAAGCGCCGGAAGCAATGATGATACACCTGCTCCCAGTGTCGCTAACTCTACAATCGGAACACTTAATGAACTTTGCTTTACTATGTCTGTACGAGCATCAAATAATAACCCATCGGTGATCTCCATCAATGCGGTTTCGTTTATTTCTTCTGTCAGCGAATAATCAGACATTTTAATAATGTCAGCCATAATCGTTCTCCTTCCTAGATATGTATTAGACTTCATTACATACCTTGTAATTTTCGCGAATTGCGATACGCCTTATTTTGGTTTGTTCTTCTTCAATGTATGGTATGTAATAACTACCTCGGCATCTGCTCGATATGAGTCGCCTTCGTAGAATTTTTTATCTTCATTTATAACAACTGACTCAATGTCACCATCATCGGTAAGCCAGCCGGTTATAATGTCGTATTCAACTATCACTTTAATATTTGCAAAACCGGCGTCCTCAAATAGCTTCAATACTGTTTCATAGTCTGATTTTTTAGCGTCTTTAGACGATATTGGAACATCAACAGTTTCGAGGGTATGGTATTTTACCACCACTGGCAAATTGGCCGGATATCTTGAGTTTTCATCAAAAGAATCACTCCATCCGATTTTCACTTCAGAAACAAGATAATCTTTTTCTATGTCTTCGATTAATAAATCCTCAACAGCTTTTTCGCTGACATATTTGAAACCAGATCTTTCAAGTTGTCTGATTACCTCTTGATAATTCTGTCCCACAAAATCTGTGTCATCATAACCAACTGGAATACTTATGGAGTATTCATAATATCCGATAGCGCCAAGTAAAGCAATCACGCATACTAAAATGACTATCGATAATCCTTTTCTATGCTTTTTTCGCCAAGCCTTATTTTTGGCTTGGCGTTCTTTTCGTTCAGCTTCCTTCTGTGCTTCCTTCGCTCGTTCTTCGGCCATAGCTGCTGCCATACCTGCACCTAAAATTGTACCAAATGCACTTCCGAGACTTTCTGCAAACGAACCACCGCTTGATGAGTCGTCATCATCGTCATCGTCGTCTGCATCATCTACATCATAATGAGTGCTGCTATTATCTGATTCATAAAAAGAACCACTTCCATCAGAGTTTTTATAACCCCAACTTCCATCTGCGCCGTAATATGATCCGCTGCCATCGGCATTTTTATAGCCCCAGCTACCGTCAGCACCATAATACGAACCGCTACCATCAGCGTTTTGATACCCCCAGCTTCCATCTTCACCATAATATGAACCACTGCCGTCGTCGTTTTTATAGCCCCAACTGCTGTCATCATCGTTTGTATTAAATGTATCATTAACGTCATCGGAATTCAGGTAATCCCAACCTTTATCCTTACCCGGCATGTAGTCACTTCCTTCCTTGGTTTTAACGTAGCATTGAGGAAATCTTTTCAATCAGAGTAATGTCCGCCGGCAACCATTGAACATCATAAAGAATGTCCTTTGTAAGCCAACGCGCTGATTCCGCCTCCAGCAGCTTCAGTTCTCCTTCAATCACTTCACACCAGAAACAGTCCATTGACAGGTGGAAAGTAGGGTAATCATATTCGATAGTTCCAATCAACTCTCCAACCTTGATGTCCGTTTCCAGTTCTTCTTTTATTTCTCTGACAAGAGCCTGCTGCGGTGTTTCTCCGGCTTCTACTTTTCCACCCGGAAACTCCCACTGGCCCTTAAATTCACCATACCCTCTAGCTGTAGCAAATATCTGTTTTTTCTCATCCATCGCGTCACATATTACTGCCGCTACAACCTTGAGCACCTTGGCCATTATTTCAAAACCTCTTGCACACATTCCAAATCAAGTAAATAGTCGTTTTTAACAACGCTCTTTTCTATGAAGAATTTTGCAAGTTCCTTATTTAAGTCAAATAAGTAGCCCATATTACCATTACCATCTTTATCGAATGGAGCATATTTAACGCCACAATATTCCTTAATCTTCTCTTTGTATTCCAAGTGCTTAATAGGTTTCTGGATTTTAGTATATTCGCATTTAACCATTCTTCCATTCTTAGCCCAAAGTTGCTCTTCTGCAAGCTCATCTGGACTTTCCGCGTCGAAGCAAGCACCCTTAGCAACACTAATAGCCTCAACATGTCCCTCAGCGCAATGAAGAATAATATCGCCTTTTCGAACATCTAATAGCCTATCCCAATGATGGCAGGTACCACCAGCCTGAGTGTACTTAGGCGCCCAAATATATCCGCCCTTGTACTCCTTAGCAAAAGTACTACCCTGGAATACGAGGAATGTAAGATGCTGACCTTCAACACGCTCAATCCTTTTTACAGATTTACTCGCCGTTTTACGTACAGCTTTTACAGCTAATTCTTCTAACTTAGCTTGCTCTGCTGCCTTGCGAGCTTCTTCCGCTTTGATTTTAGCTTCTTTAATAATAGCATCAGCTGCTGCAATTTTTTCCAATAACGCCTGCTGGATATCATCGTCTTCTGCTGTCAAAAATTTTCTGAAAGCCTCCGGATACTGAAATGTACTTTTCTTTGCTGCAAACTGCACGATAACATAGCTGTCATCATGTTCAACAACAGTTCCTATTCCTAAAGCCTTACTTTTTACTTTACGATTTACTAAATCCATGACGATTCCTCCTGGCATTATCCTATATTTTCATCGTTATTATTTTTCTTTATATCTTCCACTTTAACTCTCTGGTCTTCTGGTTTTTGCGCATCAGCAGGAATGGCCCAATAGGAATCGATCTTCATTTTGATCTGCTCATAGTTCGCGCCCTTCTGGAACTCGGACATATCCATGTCCTCCAGTGAGAACTCCACCCGCACCTTATTCAAGTCGATTTCTCCCTTTGGAAAGCAAAACAACCGTTTCAACTTGTTCTTCATTGTCCAAACTGATGCTCATATCTTCCTCAATGATCGGTAGCTTAAATTTGATGGATTTCAGCCACTGTCCATTAGGTTGCCGCTCCGGGTAAATCTGTATCTCCGAGATCAGCGCCTCGATTAGCCGACGCCGCTCCACATCGTTCATCACGCCATACAGCTTCTCAAAGTAAATCAGCACTTTATAGATATTATCGCCGGTCAGTTTCTCTGCTTCGATAGTCTGCTTTTTAGCTCTGGCCGCAATCAACAAGGACTCTGCATCCTCGATTTTATCATACATTTTGTAAAGGCGGTCATCAAGGTCTGCCTTGCGCCGCACATAGTGCCGATCGTCCGGGTCGAGAGAATCAATTTCCTCCGCCAGCTTTGATTTGACAGAATAGTGCTGGCGCAGCTGCTTCTCGTAGTTTGCAATCTCCTGGTCAATAGCGGCAGTATCTACTTTCATGTTGATCTTTTCCTGCATCATGGCAGCAAACTTTGGATTGCTCACCAGCTTTACGATGACTTCCGACACGGCATCGTCCAGCAGTTCTTCCCGAATCTGCTTTTTGTAATCGCACTTATGCCCGCGTATCATGGTACGGTGCTTGCAGCCGTAATAATAAAAATCCTTGTATTTTGTGCCGTCTTTTTTGTGCTTGATACTTTTGTTCCCATACATACCGGACCCGCAGACTGGGCACTTCACGATGCCGGAGAGCAGGTGTACATGTTCATTCTTCCCGCGGTTGACGTGTTCATACTTCTTTGCTTGTGCCAGCAGCTTTACCTGTGCCGCTTGCCAAACTTCTTCCGAAATAATGGGTTCATGCAAACCATCAGCCAGCAGATAGTTATCCTGCTCCACCAACTTGTACTCATTTCTTGTGCCGCGCACTTTCTCTGTCTTACGGCGGCCATAGGCAATTTTCCCACAGTATACAGGATTTTTCAAAATCAGGCAGATTAAATGTGCGTCAAACAGAGGATTCTTTCCATTCTGCCGGGGGATTTTACGGATGCCGTGATTCTCCAGATATTTTGCAATTCCGTTTGCGCCAATATCCGTATGCACATATTGGTCATAGATGACGCGGATTGCCTCTGCTTCTTCCTCATTGATGATTAGCTTTCCATCCACAAGCTGATACCCATAGGGGGCAAAACCGCCGTTCCAGCGGCCCTCCCTTGCTTTCTGGATGCGTCCCTCCATGGTTTGGACACGGATATTTTCTCGCTCGATCTCTGCCACAGCAGACAGGACGGAGATCATCAATTTACCCGCGTCCTTGGAAGAGTCAATGCCATCCTCCACACACACCAGATTGACGCCAAAATCCTGCATGACCTGAAGGGAAGAGAGCACGTCCGCAGCATTTCTGCCGAAGCGGGACAATTTGAACACCAGAACATAGGATACGCCGTCTTTGCCGGATTTGATGTCCGCCATCATCTGGCTGAATTGCGCCCGGCCTTCAATAGACTTGCCGGACTTGCCAGCGTCCTTGTACTCACCGACGATCTCATAATCGTTATAGTCTGCATAGGCTTTCATTTTGGCCTTCTGTGCATCCAGCGAGTAGCCATCTACCTGCATGGCGGTGGATACTCTGGTATAGGTGTAAACTTTTATCTTCTCTTTCTTCATCTGCCCGCTCTCCTTCTGGGCAGCCGCAGCTGCTGTTATTTCTTATCCGTTTTCTGTTCCAGCATTTTAATAGAATCCAAATAATCTTTTTCCACTTCGCTTAAAGTTCTGGCTTTATACTTCTTATATTCAGCTGTTGCCTTATCCACTGCCTGCTTATGGCTCACGCTTCCGTTTCCCTGCAAAAGCTGCTCACCGCTCATCGTAAGAATTCGATCCAGGTGTTCTGCCCAGTCTTTCATGGTCATGACCCGTTCCCGTTCCGCCTGGCGCTCCGCAAAATCCAGATACCCGGAAACAAGCTGACCCATTGTGCGAAGCTCCTTTTCGTTCAGGTAGTTCTTTGCTACCACCGCCTCTTTCAGCGTGGGCTGTTTTCCGGCAAATGTGGTCAATCCCATAAATTCCTTTTCAGCATCTGCTCTCGTATAAATAACCTCAGCCGCTGTTTGACCATGAATGGCATAGTGGATCTTATTCTGGACTTTCCTGAAAAACTGAACAGAAATCTCTGCATGGGGATCGTAGTCGATGCTAGTGGCGTAAATTTCCAAAACTTGTCGGTAAAAAACCTTTTCAGAGGCACGGATGTCTCTGATGCGTTCCAGCAGTTCCTTGAAGTATCCGCCGCCGCCCAGATTTTTCAAGCGCTCATCATCCAGGGCAAACCCTTTTCGCATATACTCTTTCAAAATCCCGGTTGCCCAGATACGGAACTGTGTGCCACGTTTGGACTTTACACGATAACCGACCGAGATAATCACATCCAGATTGTAATATTCAACCTGATAGGTTTTCCCGTCAGCGGCAGTTGTTGCAAATTTTGCAACAACTGAATCGCGCACGAGTTCACCCTCTGAAAAAATATTTTTGATATGCCTTGAAATCGTGGATTTATCTCGCTGGAACAGTTCGGCCATCTGATCGGCAGAAAGCCATACAGTATCGCCATCAAAGGTTGTCTCTATTTTGGTTAAACCATCTTCTGTTATATAGATCATCATTTCGGAACCTGGCATTTTATCGTTTGGGCGTTCCATTCGCATTCACCTCAGATTTTAGTTATAGTGTTTCATTTGGACTCTTATATCACGTTCATTATATCACGCAGCAATTTTGCTTTCAACTGCTTCCTGCTTGGAATCGGAATCTTTTTTATCTACTTCAGCGTTACCCATCCTATCACAAGGTACTAAAGGAGCTGACATATTTTCAATATCTAACTCCGAAGCGTATTTTTCGATCAGATTGGCTAACAAGTCTGCAAAACCGCTCCACTCATCGATCATAGGCAGTTTCCCTTTCTTTTCTATGCGGGTGTTTATAATGTTCCAATACTTCTGCCGGTATCTGTTCCAAAATCGCCACGGCACTGTCATAGTCGCGCCGCAGCTTGAGATCTTCAATCTGCTTCAAGGTGCTGACCTTCTGCGCCGATGCAAGGGATTCTTCCAGTTCAGCATTTTTCGTTTTCAGTTTTTTATTTTCGGATGCCGTTTTCGTAAAAGCCACGCCATATTTTCGCAACAGTGTGTCCATCTTTTCCACGCTGGGAAGATAATCATCTAGCAACTTGCAGATTTCCTCCGCACGATTTTTGGCATTGAACGGGTTAATGCCGGTAAGCAGCTGCCCCAACTTATCCCGCTGTTTGGTCAGCCGGGTCATCTCCTTGAATACTCGGGGTGGAATGTGGTCGCGTCCGGTCTGGCTGGCGCTTTCGCCACGCTCCAAATCCGGGAATTTCTTGACCATGTGTTTCCAAAACTCATCCTGCCACCAGGTCAGCTTCTTTTTGTTGCCCACAATGTCTTTGGCGCTGAGCCTGCCGTCCTCCGTCAGAGGGACAAAACAAAGGTGCATATGGGGCGTTTTCTCGTCCATATGCACCACGGCGGATATAATGGTCTCTTTGGATTGATGCTGTTCCAGAAAGTGCAGGGCTTCCTCGAAAAACACCCGAATCTCAGCCCGTTTCTTCCCCTTGAAGAACTCCGGACTGGCGGTGAACAAAGCCTCCACCATACGGATACTGTCTTTCCGGGTACGGCATCCGGCGGAGGTGATCTGCCGCTCCGATTCTGTTCGGTATTTACCGGGCAGTTTGACCAGATGGAAGTTATACTTGCTTCGGCTGGTGTCCACATCAGGATTGCTAGCGTATTTCTCCTTTGTGCGCTCGTTATGAGCCTCAATATTACCGATTTCCGGCCCCTTGTACTTTGCAAATCGCATAATTGCATACTGTGCTTTTTCCATGCTTAATCCCTCCGTTTCTGCCAGACAATGTCATATCCCAGCACGTCAGCCAGTTCCACGGCCTCCCGATACCGCAACGATTCCCGCTGCAATTTTCCGGAAAGATTGGATACGCTGTCGCTCCACCCGTACTCATCGTGCAGCTGGTCAACGACTTCCTGCATGGTGTAACCGGCGCGGATAATCTGCGCCTTGATTTCGTTTCGGATATTTGATTTCATGGTAATCCTCCAAATTTTGTTATCCATAAAAAGAACCGGCTGCACTAGATAGTGTACCGGCTTCATGGGATGATAAAATTGTTATAGTTGCTGTTTTGCGATAGAAATAGTTCCCTGTGTATCGTTGTTCAACGGCGGAATATTCGACTTCGCGGAAATGCGGGGCTTTTCATCATTCGGGCTGTATTGTCACGAAACGGTGCAATCTGTATGCCATTCCGTGAGCCGCTATTCTGCGAAATGTGTGCAGATAATAGAGAAATATTTCGCCGCTTTGTGATTGCTTCAAAATATGCCTCTAAAATCACCGCGTTTCCTGTCCCGGCTTGGTTGTCCCTAAAGTGGTTGTGCAATATATGAGGTAATAGGGTTAATCGCTGCGTACATACGTACCGGCGACCGGAGCAGGCATTACTCCCGCCAGGCTTCCGGTACGTACGTACACTGTGAAGCGTCCGTAAACTCGTTTATATGCGGCCTTACCACTGCCTCGATCCCCACAAAGCCCCACACCCGGCGTCCTGCCGAATTGGTGATCGTGTTGCAGTGTTCCAGATTGTACTTGCCGCAGGCTGCCACCAGCGCGTCACTAAAACTTCGGCGTTTGAGTGCAGTCAGGCTGTTTTCCTCGCACCACATCCGGTAAATGTCGTAGCAGTCCTTGGAGCTGATGGACGCATCCGCTTTCAGCCGGATATAGCCATCGGATTCCAGAAAGTCAAACACGTTATTGTTGTCCCGCTTAACAGCCTCCCGATTCTCTCTGGTGCGGTCACTTTCGGTGAACTTGAAGTTGTTGGCTACCAGCCGCTGCAATCCCACAAAAGCCCAGAGGAATATGCCCTCAATCTCCGCTTTCAACTTTTCTGCCAGGTCGGGATCATCCACACGGTCAACAGGTTTCTCTTTGGTGGTCAGCACCAGTTGGCGGCGATAAAATCCATCGCTCCGGTCAAACAGTGCCTGTAAATCTCCATTGGAAAAGGCTAGTAGTCGGGCGCACATCCACCCCTGATAGCTCTGCTTGCCCTTGCGCTCCAAATCCATCTTGCCCTGGGCGGTGACGATGGATTTTACATAGTTGGTCTGGCGCAGGGCCTCCATCCGCATATCGTCATCCACACACAGGAGGATATGCTCCAGGTCAGCACGGGCAAAACGGTTCTCGGAAATTTTGCCGATACTGCCGTCCTTCATACTGCTGCCGAACAGAGTAGCCAGCACCACGCCGATCTGACTTTTACCCTCGCCACCATTTCCCTTGATGACCATCATCCGCTGGCCCTTATTGCTGGGAATCAGGCAGTAGCCGATGAATTCCTGCAAGGTGGGCACGTCCTCCGGGTAGAGCAGGCCTTCCAGAAATTGCAGCCAGAGGACAGGCTTCGGAGCGTTGGGGTTGTAGGCCACGGGGAAACGGTTGCGGACGATTTTCGGTTTTCCCACCACAAAATTTCCGTCCAGAAAAAGTGTGCCGTTGGAAAGGTGAATCCGATCTGGCTCCGGGGGAAAATCCTCCACCAGCGCCACCAGCTTCATCAGTTCCACAATGTTGCTGATTTTGCGGGGAATGTTGCTGCCTGCACAGCATTTCAGCTCCTCAAAAATCTTTCCCCGCAGGGGCAGCTCATCAGTCACACGGCCTTCTGGCGTGAAAAAAGCCCCGTTTGTGAAGATGATCTTATGCGTCTGCAAGAACTCCTCACAAAACAGGGCTTCGTTGATGCTTTTTCCATCGAACCAGACGGGCATCCCGTCAAGCTGCGCTTTGTTTTTCATGGGCGTCCTCCTCCTTTTTCAGCCTGTTCAGCCGTTCCTCCAAACCGGCAATCAGGCCATCTTTGTTCAGCCTTTCTACGATTTTCACTCGCTGTCCCAGCCCGGCGGCAATGAGCAAATCTGCCAGATACTCCACATAGTCCAGCATCTGGCAGGCTTCCACAAACCGGTCATCCAGAACATCTTCCGGTGTCTTGGGTGTGTACTGCACCTTCCAGCTTTCCAGAAGATGCAGATAATCGCACAATACCCGCAGGCAGCGCACCTCCTCCTGACGGTATGCTCTCAGCAGGGGGCGTTCCGGTTTGGGCAGGGCGATTGCCGCTGGTGGCTTATCCGGGTCGATGCCGAAATCATAGGCCAGTTTCTTTGCGGCCCCGTAGTTGCTCAGGCCGAACAGCCTAGCCACGAAGTCAATCACATCGCCGGTGGCCCCGCAGCCGAAGCAGTAGAAGTAATCCCTGTTCAGCTTCATGCTGGGATGCCGGTCATTATGGAAGGGACAGCAGATCATGTTGCCCCGGTTGACCTTGCAGCCGTAGTACTCGGTTGCCTGCTTCACAGTAACAGCAGATTTTACAGTTTCAAACAAATTCATAGGCTTTGCCCTCCATCATTTTATTGACGATATCTGCCCGTCTGCCCGAATATACGGGGAAAAAGCCTATAGACCGAAAAATCCGCCAAAAGTGCAAGAAATGAAAAAATGCAGCCCTGAAATCTTGCAAAAATGCAAGACCTCAGAGCGGCCAAGCCAGCGGAAAGCATTTGCTCGCGCTGGTTTTATAAGGTATAATGGTTAAAGAGAATTTGTAGAAAAGAGGTGTGTCATATGGAGGGAGCCTACCTGCCCGGAAATATCCGGCAGCGGATGCAGGAGCTTATGAAGGAACATAAAATTACCCAGGCACAGCTGGCGACCCGCATCGGCAGCACTGAAAGCGCCATCAGCCGGTTTGTCAGCGGCAAGACCGATAAGATCAGCACAGAACATTTACTCCGCATTGCAAAAGTGTTTGAAGTCTCCACAGATTTCCTGCTGGGGGAAGTCAACACGCCCGACCGAACAAATTTTGATATTGAAGAACTGGGCCTGTCGGTGCAGGCGGCGCGGAATCTGTACACTGGAAAAGTCAATGCGGAGATCATCAACCACCTTTTGGAAAGCCCGCGCTTTGCAGAAGTCACCTACATGATCGAGCAATATTTTGACGATACGCTGGCCGCCGGTTTCGCCGGACAGAACCAGATGCTTACTACTCTCAGTACCATGCTGCGCCGGAATGCGAAAACGGATGCCGCTGTGCAAGCGGCCAGAGCTGTCAACCGACAGAAAGTTCCTGTATATCAGGCAGACCTGACCATGATACAGAATACTTTCATGGCGGCGCTGAGGGAAGTGAAGAAAGAGATCGGCAACGATTTTACAGCGGCGCAGTCTTTGACCAAGGGCATCACCCAGCAGATGTTCACCGAACTCACCAAAGGGGCGGATGTTCTTACTCCGACCATCACGCCAGAAATGATTTCCGCCGCCGTCACCCAGAGCGCAGCGGGGATGGACGGCGTGCAAAAGGAAGCATTGGACAAGTTCGGTCAGGCGCTGACGGAATTTCTTCAATCTACCTTAGACCACGCGCAGGAGAAGCAAAATGCCGACCCGGAGCAATGAGCAGCTATGCAAGCTGGCACAAGCAGGGGATATGGCTGCTCGTGACATTTTGCTGGAAAGCAATCTGGGCTTCATCCGAAAAATAGCGTTGGAACAATATCTGAGCATGGGGCTGGATGAAAATGATATTGGAATTGATTTAGATGATTTGGTGCAGGAGGGAAGTATCGGCTTGCTGAACGCGGTTCCTTTGTTTGACGCCGGACGCGGTATGAAATTCCTGACCTATGCGGTACCGGCAATCCGCAACGCCATAACAGACTGCATCCGCGCCGCCCTCGTTCAGTTTGAACAACGGATGGTGGATAAGAAAGACGGTCCCGGCTCCCAGAGAGTATATCTGGATGACATTCTTTCAGATGATGAACGGATGCTGCGGATCGAAGTCATAGCCGACCCTCACACCCAAACGCCGGAGCAAATCTATATCCAAAAAGAACAGCTGACGGAACTGTATACGGCGCTGGACAAGCTGACTGCCAGAGAACAGACCTATCTTCTGTACCGCTATGGCTTTACCGATGGAATCGAGCACCCGCTGATCGGTGCGGCGCTCCATTTCCATCTCAGCGAGAGCCGGACAAAGAAGGTGGAGGGCGAAGCGATGGACAGCCTGCGCGGGAACCTGCCATGGTGGTTCTGAAACGATGGTAAGCAGCGGCTGACGGGGGCTTTGATATACCTTTATTTTGCAAATGACACGGCTGACAGACAGTGCTTGCCCGCACCGCCTGCCAGCCTTTTTCTGTCGCTTATGCTGCCCCGCATGGGGCAACCTTTCCCTCCAGAACGCCGCAACTGTAGCCACACTTTCCGGGGTGTGCTACAATTCCGGCTTCCATCTGCTCCACAAAGGTATAACACACTAGACTTTCCGAGGAAAGTCGTGTGCCAACAGGGATGCTGCTCGCCCCTATTGGAAACCCAGAGCCAAAGGGGCTTCCCCTTTGGATACCCCTCGTTTCCGTCGCTTGTGCTGCTATGGACATGTTCAAATTTGTATCCTGCATAGCCTCCAAAAACGCAAAATTCCGCAGATTTCATCTTCACATCGGACGAAATCTGCGAATTTTTTAGTCATCACACAGTGTGGCAACCTTGCTATAAAATGAATCGTCGAAGACTGATCGTCAATATAAACATCATCCATCTGTTTGCCACTGGCTTCTCTGGTTATACACACTTTAGCCTCAAAAGAATCGAGGTTATGGATGTTGCGAAGGCGCCAGATATAATATGATGATTCTTATTCGATGATCCCGTCCGTATCGAAGATGTGATCCAACTCATCGGTATTGATCGCATGAGACACCTTGTCGCGGATTGTTGTCCGGTACATATCCAATCGTTTAAACTGGTTTCTTCCGGCTGCATCCTTGCTCATACGGATAAGCTGAATTCTGCCGACACCCGGATTCTGTCTTGCGTATTCAGCAAAGCCCTTTGCTTTTCCAAGGTTATCTTTAAAGTCTGCGCTATGCGGCTCAAGAATATCAATCACATAGCCGAGGCGCTCATCCTGACGGACTACGATAAAATCAGGATATGTCGGTTTGATTTCTCCATCGATTTCATATGGGATGCAAAGAGCCCACGACGCTCTGAAAGGATTACGAATCCAGCAGACAAAATCCGGCCGCTTTTCTTCCTCTGCAATCAGATCGACTTCCCAGCCGTTTAGCTTCAGCTTTGCCGTTCCAGTGGTTTCGTTGACGAACAAATGGTCTCTGTATTCCTTACCGCCAGCTTCATGCGGCACCTGAATTGTCTCGGGAAGACGGAAATTGTGCTTGCTTACCACGTCGCCATCAGACACTATGCTGTCGTATTCACGGCGAATCTTTTCTGAGTCAATGGTGGCGATGTATCTGCGATAATCATCATTTAGTCCGTGGAAACGTTTCTCCGCATAGGCATGAAGTCTGTTCATGCAATCCTCGTCAGCAACAAAAAGAATGACATCTACCTTAAACGCTGTTAGGTCGCTGAAGTCGCCATATTTATTGCCATACGCCATACCGATGCCTTCGCGTCCCAGTTTCACATCGGCAATCTGGAACTGGCGCTCAATATCTGTATCGGTCGTTGTAAACATATCATGAACAGAATAGTTGTCCACGGTCTCACCGAAGGCATCAAAAATCTGCGTGGCCAGCTTAAGCTGTTTCACCTGCTGCACAAGATCATCGTACTTGCCCTTAGCTTTCAGATCTTCCACATAATCATGGATCATCTGGACAATCTCATTCTGTACCTCTCTGATTGCCTCACGGTGTAGCTTGGACATACTAAGCAGGTGCGCCATCCGATATAGCGATTTGAGGTAATCGTTAATCCGGAGCGCTCTGACGTTATAAGAAAGCAGACCAGCATCATTAATGAATTTCATAACTGCTTCACGGTCAAATAAATCCTCTACTTTTTCCTGCTGACTATCCGGAGTCGAAGTTTCAGGTGCAGCAGTTACGCTTGGCTGAGCATCTGCTGTCGGTTTAACATCCGTCTGAACGGTCTGTGTGCTATCGGCGCTCATTTGCTGGAAGGCATTTGTAGGCTGTGCGGGTGTCACTTCTGCTACATCCGGGATCTGTGTCTGCTGCTGTACCGGAGCAGACTCACTCTGCGTATCTGTTATGGGTGCCAAAGTCTGTGTCTCGGTATTTTGATTTGCAAACACTTCCAAAGTCATCTGTCCCGGAATTGACGTTTGTGTTTTCTTCTTCGGTTTGACAGTTAAGGTCTCGAAACGCTTTTCAGATAGCGGCTCACCAAATATGTCTGTCGGAATATCTCCACCCTCAGTGCTCTGCAATGCCTCCACGACATCTTTGACAGTTTCCTCGTTAAAGTACGGTAAATAGAGATGCACATCATTCAGGACATCATCAACCTGAATATGCATCTGCATCGGGGTTCTGACCATGCGCCCAAGGAGCTGAGCAATATAGGTAGCGTCATTTGCGTGCTTGAAGGACATCATGGTCTCTGCCCTTGGGCAATCCCATCCAGTGGACAGATTTTCTTTAAAGAACACAACACGGATATTTCGATTATCTGCGATACGGGAAGGCTCTTCATAACGTACTTCAAGTCCATTTACCGTAAGGGAGGCTGTTGTTCCTCCAAAAGTGTGAACTACCTGACCGCTTTCCAGCTTGAAGCCTGTCCGCTCCTCGATCTTTACAATACAATCATCCAGATTGGTGTCGGTCAGCTTACCGCCAGTTCCATTTAAAACTTGAATAATCAAAATTGGATTCACATAGGCGTAATGCTGTTCAAAACAATACTGTGTCCAGTGTTCCCATTTTTCTTTCCAATCGTCTGCTGCTGCCTGCAGGATAGCCATATCGTTGTTGACCGCGCTGGCCTCCGGGTAAGTGATGACAATGCGGTCTTTTAAAAGTCCAGACGCCCGCACTTCATCCGCTGTAACAATAGACTTATGTATGGTTGAAGACGTGCCTTCGACTAGAGCATTGAACCGCTGGGTCGTTGCAGACATACCAATCACTACAGGCATCGGTGGGATATGATCCTCCTCGCTCCCCTTGATGAACTTTTGCATGATTGTCGTGGCTTTGCTGGCTTCACGGCCTTGCATGCCACGATGTGCCTCATCGATAATGAAGTACAATCTGTCACTCTTATCTCTAACGGTATTAGCCAGCGTCTCCCAAATGGTATAGGAGCGGTTATCGCCATTTTTGGTGAGCTTCGATGTAACAGATAGCTTCTGCGTATTTAAGAAATAAATATGTCCGTCCTCGAAGACCTCTTTGTCAAAAGAGTCCTCCGTCACCGTCACACACTGTGAAAGACAAATTTTATCGGCTTTGGAATCAATCTTCATCTTGGATTGCTCATTCAGCTGCGGAGAATCCGAAAGCCAGACAATAATCGCATTCGGCTGCTCTGCGTAGGTGTCATCGCCATATAGGATGCTTTCAATCAGTGCAGATATGATGATAGTCTTTCCGGCTCCGGTCGGAGCAGTAAAGGAAACCACCTGTGGCGCATGTGTTCTATGATAGCTGCCCAACGCTTCCGCAGTCTTCATGCGGATATCAGCAAGTGCTCTTTTCTGAAAAGGGAATAGTTCTACTTTCATGGTTACCTCCCTGTATTGATACGGAAATTGTCCAGATAATCCCGGTAAAGCTGATAGCAGTCTTTGCCATCGTAGGTGCGGATCATTGACCGGTAAGCAGTCTCTGAATTCGTCACAATAAAGACTGTCTGTATTTCCGGATGCTGGCTTAATTCCGCATCAAACTCGGAATAATATATTTCGTCTATCAAAACTGCCATCTTGTTATGTGGTAGAATGAGCATCTTCGGAAGCTTATCACTTTCGAGCGATGGACATCTTCCAATGGCTCCACCCTTCATCCAAAGCACCGGAAGCAGCTCACGGAACTGCCTGCCGAGGGCAACTGAGGTTTTATCAAGAAAGCTCAGTTTGAAGAAGGCCGCGTTTGCAGGAAATCCGTTCGCCATAGGTCTATCAATTCCAAGATAGTCACCTTTCAATGGTGCTCCATTTGTATCATGCCCTTCAATAGTACAAACAGTACGAGGCCAAGTAATATATCGAGCAATACCAAAGTTTTCCCACTCTTCATCGCCCGGATGTAAACCCTTCTTGGTTAGCGACTTAATCTCTGCCTCTGAAACCTCATTGTTTGTAACCATTACACATCTACGTTGTCCGTTATCTTCCGCATTCAGAAGATTTACAGCGTGTAAAGTCGTTCCTGAGCCAGAAAAGAAGTCAACTATAAGTGCGTTCTTCTTATTTCCCACATAGAAGCGCAACGTATCCTCAACGGCATATAATGACTTTGGAAAAGGAAAATTCCTCTTAGGAATAATCTTGTCTATGAGATTCGTGCCATATGTGCTTGCGTCGTGCCAGTCGCGCACCCACATCGTTTTAGGCTCTCGATCTTGTTCAGCTTCTTCATTCCACTCTAAAATCAGAGAACCATCAGCATCTTTACCCGTTGCAATAAGAATTCCATCACGTAATTGTTCTTTTTGCTTCTTCTTCAAAAACACAATAGCCCACTGATCTCTGTTTTTGTTATATGCACCTAATTTTGCAATACCTTGCTCCAGATAAGATCGCAATGTTTCATGTCCAAGCTGCCAGCGACCTTCACTATTATCTGTTCTAATCGGCCATACAGCTTTCAGTCCCGGTACAGGTGGCCTTTTTTCTACATCATGCCTATCTATTTCAAGCGGAAGCGGATCTCCAACGACTTCTATTTTCTTCTTTTTAGCATCAATCCAAACTGGATAAAACAGATTTGGGGATTCTCTACGTGAGGAACCATTTGAGCCTCGACGCAACATACTATTCCAAATGGTATCTGTCTTTGCTTCTTTTGCATCCGGATTACTATTGTCAGTAACATCCAGCATGGAATATTTGGACTTCTGTATAGTCATACTGCCAAATTGCAACAAAAATAAATACTCATCGCATCTGGCAAACTGCCCAACTCTAGTAGATGCTTTTTTATTAATTCTGGATGTAATCATTTGCATACGAGCCTCCGGAAAAATTTCCTCCAACAGGCATCCAAGATGTAGGTATTCTTTTTCATCAATGGTAACAATCAGCACAGAATCCTTTGGATTCAGAAGCTTCTTCGCAATCTTCAGGCGCTTTTCCATCATAGATAACCATTTACTGTGACGGTAAGCGTCAGAACCATCTACATAGTCATTGTTGTATTTCCAGTCCTTGGCACCAGTATTGTATGGCGGATCAATATAGATACAGTCGACCTTTTCTGCATAAAGGTATTCCAACAACTGAAGGGCATGATAATTGTCCGCCTCAATCAGCGTATGCCAAAGATCTCTATCTGAAGCGTTTTCTACACTATCCAACAGTTTCAGTGTTGGATAAATCGGCTCTCCGAACTCTGCCACTGTCACAAGTTCATCCAACTTAAATGTCTTCTGCTCATGAGTTTCCCTTCTGTCGCATTGAACTTCATAACCGTCAATCTTCATAACGGTATATATGTCGCTGACATATCCGTTTTTCAGAGCCACCTTGGCGCCAACACGAATGGGCACATCATAAAGTGGCGTGCATTCGGGCAGATGTTCCTCAAACACAAGTCCAAACTTTTTTTGCTTTATCAATTTATTAGTTTCCTGCAAAATCCTGTCCCGAAGTGTGGGATCATCGATTTGCTGGATTAGGTCTTGTAATAGTGCCACCTTTCCCACCTCATTCTTCTGTGATTGTCTTTTCTTTTATATGGTAATCAATGCCGTGTTTCTGGCAGAAAGCGATTACCTCTGCCGCGCATACATTGTAGAAGTGCTTATGTTCCTTGTAAGCGTTTGCCACCTTGCTGTAATTTGTTCTACCAAAGATGATACGATCAGTAAACGCTACCGCCTCTAAGATTTCGTTCAAATCCTGCTCTATCATGTTCGGCGTTGGATAAGGCTCGATGCTTACCCAAGTCCGGCAACCTACATCGTGAAGCGCTCGCAAGGCAGCCAGCCGCTCCGCATAAGAAGCTGCTCCCGGCTCCATTCTTTCCCGATATGCCTCATCCAAGGAAATGAGCGTGATACCATGCTCATTTTCCGGAGAAAGCTGCGCCAGTTCTATAGGCAAAAGGCCTTTGGTAAGCGTTGTGCATTTTATACCTGCCTCATTCAACTTCCGTATAGCTGCCACGCTCATAGCTGATATTTCCGGATACCCTTGCATAAACGGGTCTGTCGTAAAGCAAAGCTGAACGGACTGTATTTTGTCCCTAAGTCTTGGTATCTCCTTATCCAGTAGTTCAAGGGTATTAGACACCAGATATGGCTCCAGCCAACTATCGTAGTCTTTAATTTGCCCGAATCGTTTCTTCAACAGGAATGCGTAACATGGATATTTACATCCATGTGCACATCCCAGCGCGTGATTCATCGTATAGTCACCATACTCAACGCCTGTTTGGTAAAGCATGGATTTTCGCGTTATGGTTTTCAAGTTAACTCCATCCTCCGCCTACTTATTCTTTAATATGTGATCTGATATCCGCAGAGCGAGTCCCTGCGCTTTCGGATTCTCACTCGAAATAGCAAAGCAGAATAGGAACATCGGCGAGTTCCGGCTGTTCCTGAAAATCCGTGGATGCTTAGACACACAAGGGAATATCGTCCCCAGCCGAGAGATGATATAAGCCTTGATATGATCTGGATTGGAATCTTTGACCTTTCTTGTGCCGCTGTTAGCTGCTCCAGAGTCGGGGAACAGGTCAAACAGTGACATTTGCGGGTCTTCCTTATAGAATTCGGTCTGCCAACCATCATCTCCCAGCAACCTGTCTATGCAGCTTTCCCACGTTTCATACTTACCATTCTTTGGCAGCATCCTATTCAGTGCTGAGAACGGGAATAGGTACCAAACATCAATAGATTTCGTCCTTGCCACGGTCTCAAGCGTCGTCCAATTCACCTGTGTCGCATAAGGATCTAAAAATAAGAGTCCTCGATTATACCGCCAATCTACATCACGAATAATCTGTGCGAGCTTGTCGTTTGCATCTCCACAGTAAACAGTGACGATTCTCGACAAGTACGGGAACTCTGCGTTTACCATCTCCCGGAGTTCCGCTGCCTTTTTTTCGTCTCCTTCGATGAAGAAGTAACGGTCAAATTTTCTATTTGCGGCCAGAGCCCTCTTGGCAGAGCCTACAAGGTACTGCTCACCGTCGCTGGTCTCAATTTCTCCTGTTCCGGCGAAGGCGTCAATATAAATCTTCTTAAACTTCTGATTTTGTAGCGCAATTAGGTATGCTTCCAGGTAGCTCGTGAAGATATTGAGTTTTTCCTCCGTCCATTTTCCACCAAATTTCTGTGATGTTGCCATTGTTATTTATACCCTCGTTCACATTTTTCTCACGGAGAGAACGAAATGACATATTCTTTCTTGTTTGCTTCGACTCGGACAATCTGCTCAATTCTTGCTCCGTAGTCGCTGACCAGTTCTTTCTTGATCTCATTCCGATATCTTTCTGACGGAAAGATTGGATGGTCATCCAGCAAATCCCACAATTCAGTAAGTGGTACTAGATTGCGTCCTTTAAAATTGTCCTGCAAATACTTTGCGATATCTCTTACATGGAAACAGGAAGTATCCGTATCCAATGTAATGACACCATCAAAGTCAAATCGCAACTGCCCGTTTTCTGAGGAATGTTTGGTAGAGGACTGTGCTCCGAAAATCTTCCATGCACTCTTTTTATACAACTTGAACCCTTCCTTATGGCTCGTACAATGTATCAGGTTGTACATATGCGAATTGTTCATATTGTAGAAAGGAAACGCTGCAACGTAGTATTTACGCGTCCCGTGCAAGGAAGAGATAATTTCCTCCACTCTTGCCTCATAGGCAGTTTTGTTGCTTCCAAAGGGCACCAGCTTTTCAAAGTCCTCAAGATAAGTATTCTCATACTTTTCCTTTGTCGTTTTCCGCTTGGCACGGGTTATCGCTCTGACTGGATCGGAGACCATGTGATTTATCATAACCTCGCCCCAATTGCGGAAGAACGGCAATAGTGCCTCCCAGTCAATCGAAGCATCATACGGATCATAAAGCAGGAAGTAATGCAAATGTCCTGTCTGGTATAACTGTGGCCCAATAGTTTTAAGAAGCTCATGTGCATCCAGCCTTGACGTCACAATCTGAAAATTGCGCTCATTCTGCGGCAAATGCTTTTCCAGTTCATCTACCCGCTTGGCGTCCTTGTCATTCAGGTAGATGTACACGGTTTTATCGGTATATGTTCTTGCAACCTCAAGCAATGCCTCCGATACCCTCACAGCCGTGCCTTTTACAATTTCTCCAGTGTCATCTGTATAAATCCCGCTGTTGCACATGCAATCTATAAAAATCAGTCCATTGCATGAGTTAGTCAACATCAACTTCTGTGCCCACGATTTAATGTATTCCTCTATCAGTTCAAATTTCTTGATTGTGTGAGGGCTGGCCTTGCTAATTACGCTTCTCTTTCTTGCTGGCATGCCATCACCCCTCACTCAAAAGCATCTTCTTCTGTAGGAATCAACTCCATGATGTCCCCAATATCGCAATTCAACGTTTTGCATACCTTCATTAGAACTTCCAAACTGACGGTTTCACCTTTAGACAGCTTGGTAACGGATGCCCAGCTGATACCGGCCTTCGCCTGTAAATCCTTTTTCTTCATATCTCTATCTATCAGGATTTTCCATAATTTTTTATAACTAACTTCCATAGCAGTCCCCTTGTCTTTGTTATCAGGCACTTGTAGTGATACAAACTCAATATTAGGATACCACAAGCCCTCTCAAAGCACAAGGTTACTCTTCATGTTTGCTAGAATTTTCTTCTTTTTCTTGATAAAAATCTACGTAAATATAAGACATCCAGAACAATCTTAAACATACAACTGATGTTTAACGAGAAAAGGAATGATAGCATGTATATCTGTGGATTATTCGTTTTTCCTGCTGCCGATCTACTACATGAACCGGCTTTCTGATTGAGGGATGAGCTTCTGTTGGCACAAAGTCTGCGCTATGAATCGTGCAGCAACAAGTGCCGAAAGCAACACGTCATCCAGAATATATGGATATTTGACGAGAGAGCCAATGCCTACGACTACCTATACAAGAACAAATCCAGGGCCGGCGCAATACCATCAACCAAGCAAAGAAAACGCCCGTTTTCCTAGCCGACCGCCTGGACCGACTGCAGGAAACCTTTGAGGATTTAGAATAAAACCCTGCGACGGAAAATTTTGGTCAAAAGGAGAAAATCCAGCCCGGAAAAGTTTCGGGACAGGATTATGAAACAGAAAAGCATGATACCGGATTTAATGGAAGGAGCGTGATCCTCCACAAGGGCGGTACATTTTTGCATCAGACCTCAAAAAAGTCAATATACAGGCATTAGAGAAATGACCTGTCCAAATAAAAAATAGTCAAGTCTGTCCACTATATACTGCAAACAGGCTTGACTATTTTATCGGATCAAATCATTTGAAAATGCTTCAACGCCTCCATAATCGCTGTTTCCTTCTCCGGGGGACACTGTGGCACTTTCACCTCTTCTTTCTTTGACAGATTATAGTTCTGCCCAACATCCAGCCCGCACTTCCGTTTAACCTGGGAGATATACAGGCTGGACACTTTCAGGCCGTGCTTTTCCAGCACATACGCTTTGATCTCCTCATAAGTGGCTTTACTCTCCGCCGCCGTCAAATCCAGCTCATCCATATTCAACTGAACTTCAATATGCTGAGTCGATTTTAGTTTGGATAAAAGCACAACCGTCTCGACATGTGTCGTTGCTATGATAGGAACACATAGCGTTTACCTCGTCGGTTGTATCGGAACACAAATCAGCGCATTGTTTCGCAGCCTTACTATTCTTTCTCGGCGGCTTGAAGTTTGTCCCGTCCACACTATTCTCAAATCCGGTCTTATAAATAAATGTTAGCATAGACGGGTCTTTGTTTCCATTTTCATCATATCCCCCGACAATCACTTTTTCAACTATGCTCTCGAAAACATAGCGGTCAAAAGTGTTCAGCACTTCGTTCTGCTCCAATGTCTTTCGGAACTCTGAAATGCGTCTTTTCATGGTACTTTCTGTTTCTGCGGATTGCTGCAAATCCTCGTGTTGCTTTTGAAGCTGGTCGATCTGGCTACTCAAATCAAAATACTTTTGTTCGTATGTTTCTTTGTCAATGATTTCTTCAAGCCTCATGTCAACCAACTTTGCCCGCTTCGCGTCCAATGCAGCAATATCCTTTTCTACTTTGGCTAACTGCTTGCTTGCATTACTGTCCGAAAGAGTTTCTTCTGTTCGGGCAATAAATTCGTCTAACACATCTTTGTTATTTTGGCATAGAAGCCGATAGGATTCTATAAATGCCTGTTCAATCGTTTCTTCAGCAATACCTTTACTATCAGGACAAAACTTTTTGCCCTTTTTGGTGGCAGTTACGCATTGCCAAATAATCTTGTTATACTGTGAGCCACTATGCCAACTTCGCCTTGTAAGCGTACCTCCGCAAAAGCCACATTCCAGCATACAACTAAAGGCATATTTCCGACTAAACTTTTCACGCTTGCCGTCTGTGCCTAAACGACGTGGCTTTGCGCGACGCTTCAAAATCTCCTGTGCCTTTTCAAACATTTCTTCTGAAATTATGGCTTCATGGTGATCTCGGATATAAAACTGATCTTCTTCACCGAAATTATCCAAACGGCGTTTAGAGATAGGGTCGAGTGTAAATGTTTTCCCCATCAAAATGTCGCCTTTATATTTTTCATTTTTGATTATACCAATAACTGTTGTTTCCGCCCATCGGGTACTGCCACGTTTTGTCCTATATCCTAAATTTTCAAGCTCATGTGCAATTACAGAACCTCCGGCTCCCTCGATATAGCGTCGAAAGATATACCGTACTATTTCAGCTTCTTCCTCATTGATTGTAATGCTCTTATCCTCTGGGTGATAGTCATATCCCAAACACCCTTGAAACCCGACCAGTTCGCCGCGCTGCATTTTCATTTTCAAGCCTTTTTTAACATTAGCGGAAATATTCTCAACTTCCTGCTGTGCAACAGAACTCAAAATGACAAGTAGCAACTCTCCGTCCATCGTTAAAGTGTTTATATTTTCTTCTTCAAAGAAAACGGCAATACCTTTTTCTTTGAGCATACGAACGTACTTCAACGTGTCCAGCGTATTTCGGGCAAAGCGAGAAATAGACTTTGTGATTATCATATCGACATCACCGTTCATACAGTCGTTAATCAACCGTTGAAAGTCCTCCCGCTTCGTTACCTGTGTACCAGTAATTGCTTCATCTGCATAGATACCAGCCAAGTCCCATTCGGATTTGCTTTTAATCAAGTCAGTATAATGCTGAACTTGTGATTTGTAACTGTTGAGCTGATCTTCACTATCGGTACTCACTCGACAATAGGCAGCAACACGCAGGCGTTTTGTCAAGTTTGTCCTTGCTCTGGACGAAAGCACATTACGCGCTTTTATAATCTCTACGTCTTTCATATCGCTCCTCCTTTTTGTGTTCCTATCATAGTGTTATTATAACACATAGAGAGCAGCAATTCAAGACAGTAGATCGGAAACAATTTTGTAGTCTTTCATCAGACGACTTTTGATTAGGGAATATTCTCTATCAGAAATCAGCTTTTTTTCTAAAAGTTGTTTGAGAAAAGCAAGCTGCATACTATATCGAAGCAAATTGTCTTTCTTCAAAGAAAATCCCCCTTTCCGTAAATAGGAAATGGGCTTTTCATCGGACGGCTGCTGGCAACAGCTCCACGGGAGTTTCACCCCGTCCCATACTTGTGGGTGCGCCGCGCAATGCTGTGAGGGCGTTCAACGCGGGAGTATCATTGTCCTGCCTGTACGGTCGTCGCCCGCAAGCTGCCGCGCTTGCTTTGCGGCGCGGTGTTGTTCGCTCTGCTTTTCCCCTACGGGGAAAAGCGGTCATGGCGCACCCGCCGTCCGGCTCGGTACAGGGAGAATGTGTCCGATCTTGCCCTATGCTGCGCCGCCGCTAACTTGCGCCGCTTTCTTTGTCAAGGAGCAAACAGGGCAGATTTACGCAAAGCGGAAAGGGGTTAAACGCTTCGCGTTTACTTATCTGCCTTAAAGGATAGGACAGCCCGCATGAGCTTTGATTGCAGCCGTTCCCGCAAGTCCTCGTCTACTCCGTAATAGGTATTGCCGCGCTCGTCGCGGATTTTTCGGATAGACAGGTGGGCTATGTAGCTTTGGTAGTGCTGCATGACAATGCTCATGGCTTCCGGGTCGCCCTTTGTCGCGGCTAAAATGACCGGGTAGGGCAATAAGCCGCGCTCGTCGGTGTTACAATTCGTCCCATTCATCGGCGCGTTCCTCCAAGTATCGTTTTAGCAGTTCAAAAGAGCTTGTCCGGCGGTACTGTACTGTGCTGCGGGGTACTTTCATCAGCTCCGCGATCTCAACATCTGTCATGTCGAAAAAGTAGTACAGTAGTACGGCTTGACGTTTTTCGTCCGGCAGGGAGTGCAGAGCTTCGGCAAGCAGTTTCGCGGTGATCTTCAAGCCACCCGCGCAAAAGGCTTCTTCGTCCTCGTTGACAAAATATCTGTCAACGGTATAAAGCTGCTTTTCTTCTTGCGGGGTAAGGTCTGCAAAGCTCACTTCGTGCCGCTTGCGGCTTTTGCGTTCCCGGCAAGCGTCAATCAGTTCGTTGCGTAACGTGCGTTTGCAGTACGCATTAAACTCACATCTCGTTTGCCATTCAAACCGAGCAGGGTAATCCATGTTCTCACCCCCTCTCGTTCCCGGGGGCGGGTTATTTATCCCCTTTCGGCTGCCTTCCACGGACGTGCCGTGTCTATGCCAAATGGAAAAGCAAAGTTTTTGAAAAAACTTTTGAGAACAGCAAAATGCGCCCGCCCGCAAGACGCGGACGAGCGCAAAAGAAATGTAAGCAGCAACTAAATGTATTGACAGTTCATACTCATAGCCGGAATATCCCGCTGGTGGGTAATGGCTTTTTTTGACAGTAAAGCGTTAGGTGGGTTACAGTAAATGAAAATGGACACGACGATACCTCCAAGATACCGCCGTAATCTCAATAAGTCGTCATTCGTTTGTACGTGACACAAAGAAACGGCGGCTTCGATTTTCAAAGCCGCCGTTTCAAATGGGCGTGTTAATAGAGCTGCTGCACGACGGCTTTTTTTCTTTTGCCGTCGTCCGGCAGATTTGTGTATCTGTTATGAAAGTATCATACGTAGTTGCGCATAACTCTTGATCGAAGTACAAAGAAAATAGCAATCTGAATTATCAGCACCAAGCCGCACACGCAACCAACTAACTGCATTGTTTCACCAATGTAAATAACGCCGGACACCAGCATAATGCGGTATGTCGTAAAAGCTCCAATGATACAGCCAAGTACGGTGGGAATAAAATAGACGAATAGCATTTGTCTTGTGATAAGTCCTTCAATCTTTTTGCGCTTCATTCCCAATCGCCGTAGATCATTATAGACTTCTGCGTCGTCCCATATCGTGCTAATAAGTTTTAGTCCAATAACCATGACTGCGGACACAAAGGCAACAATGGCGATAAATAACATAAGCATAAGGTAGGTGGCAAAGGCTTCAAACTGCGTAGTCGTGCTGCTTAACTTTGAAAGCGGATATAGCGACCACAACCGGGCAATTTTAGTTTCGTTGCCATCAAAGGGAAGATACTCCGCTTGACTTCCTGTTTTCTCGAATGTCGCGCTGTTGTGCCAATTTGTAAAGATTACTCCGTTATTGTCGGAGATAACGGCTTTCAAAATATTGTTCTGAAAATCCATCGTGTCTTGCCAATTCTCCACATTTACCATATAGGAAACGGCTCTATATTCGTCAGCAAGTGTAGCCGCAATCGTGCGGTAATCGTCATTGTTCAAAATCAGAAAAGAAGAAAATACAGACCGTGTATTAAAAAGCCCATCGTAGCATATCGGCTCGTTTTGTATGAAGTAAAACTCTTGTTCAGTAGTTGGGTTGTAAAAAAGGCTGCTTTCTGCCGAAAAAGCGTTTAGTTTATATTCCATGCTGCTGTCATAGTAAACCGTGTAGCTTCCCTTTGGTACGGATATTGCCGCGCCGGATAAGACATTAAAGTTATCTTCGCTTACGACGATACGCGAACCCCAATCACACTCACCGTTTTTATAATTGTTCTGTACACCGAGCAATAGACAGTCTATATGCTTTATGCTGGTAATGACCGTATTGCTTTCCTCGGCTATTTCTTCAATACGGCTTTCGGTCATGGGGTGTTCATAGGTCGCATTGATCGTGTAATCGTATGGCTCGTTCAGAGCAACGTTATAACCGTCAATAAATCCTGCCGCTATGAAGCCAATCCCAAATACGGTAAAGGTAATGAGAAGCGTCGCCACAAATATAGACCGGGTATATTGCCGGATTTTCTGTTTTAGAAGATTGTAAAAGACAATGTTCTTATAATATGCTTTGTCATTGTACTTTTTCAGAATATCCCCAATAGACGCGCATTGAATAATCAACAGATAAACGCCTAAAACTGCTCCTGCCAAGCCTACAAAGGCCAACAAAGTATTGAGAAAGCCGCCGATATTCTGCAAGGTGAAAAAGGCAACAATCCCGGCAGGGACAAGTAATGCGCCTAAAATCAACAAGAATAAATTTCCGCTTTTCGCCGTTTCGTTTTCATCAGAGGTCTTAATGATTTTCAAAATATCAACATTTTTGATGTACCTGCGGTTAATCGTCCGCAAAATAAACCAATTAAGCAAGGAAAACAGTACCGCAATGATTAACCCCACCCAGCCGATACTGAATGCTGTTTCCTGTGTTTCCAAAAACAAATTGAGAAGCGACCAGCATAGGTAAGCAAGCGGAACCGACAAAAGCAGGCCAACGAATACAGCAAATTGAAAAAGAAGCGTGTATTCTTTCACAACAATTTTTTGAACGCTGCGCCGGTCTATGCCGAGGGACAGAAAAATTCCGATCTCCCGCGACTTATATTTTAGGAAAATACTGTCTGCATACACAAGAAAGACAATGATACCCAACATGGAGCCGAAAAACATAGCTTGTGAAATAGTTTGTGTTGAACCGCCATCAACCAGGACGTTTGTGACAGTAGGGCTGTATTGCAAAACGCCGTATGCCCCTGTCATTGCTATGGAAAAAACAACAGAGAAGAAGAAAAGCCCGTATTGCTTTCGGCTGTTCTTAAAAAGTTTTCTGCTAATATCGTTAAGCGTCATACCCATCACCGTTTACCTTTCTTGTGAAGTCCAGCAATTCGTCAAGAAAATCTCGGGGCTGTCCGTGACGCACCAATTCACCAAATACGACACCGTCTTTTAAGGCAATCACTTTGTCGGCATAAGAAGCCGCAAACGCATCATGTGTAACCATAAAAATTGTTGCGCCGATTTTTTCTTTCGCGTTCAAAAATGCTTCTATGACAGCAGTACTCGATTTTGAATCGAGATTTCCCGTAGGTTCATCTGCCAAGATAATGGACGGATTATTAGACAATGCTCTCGCTATGGACGTCCGTTGTTTTTGTCCCCCAGATACTTCAGCAGGATATTTTTCCGCAATTTCTTCAATGCCGAAAACCTCTAACAGATTATGGGTGTTCTGCTCCATTTGGCTTTTCGGTTTTCCGGCTATGATCTGTGGTAAAAAAATGTTTTCCCGGATAGTCAGCCCGTTCAGCAGCATAAAATCTTGAAAAACAAAACCAAGTTTATGCTGCCTTATTTCTGCAAGTTCATTTTCTTCGCCGGTTAGAATATCCTGCCCATCAAGAATGACCTTCCCGCCGTCCGCACTTATAAAGCCGGAAATTACATTGAGCAGCGTCGTTTTCCCGCTGCCCGACGGACCCATAATGGCGACAAATTCCCCGTCGTGAATAGTTGCGGTAATCTCTTTCAAAACAGGATAGTCTATGCCTTTTGAATGATATGTTTTAGAAACCTTTTCAATCTGTAACATAATCTTCACCTTTCTTTTCTGTTAAATTTCTGTTTACAAGTTCATTCTAAAAGGCAATTTTCAAATATCTATCAAACGAAAAAATCCCCCTGTAAAAATACAGGGAGATTGCAGAAAGTAATTTATTATTCTATCATTCTAAAGCGGGCGGTTACAGACGCACCCGCTTCTATACCATTCGACAAAATGATATTTCCATTATGCCGCTCACATAGGATTTTGCAGATATTTAGACCAAGCCCTAAATGCTGCCCGGTACCAGACTTTTTCTCTGTTGTATAAAACGGGTTTGTTGCAGATTTCAAAGTGGTATCATCAAAGCCCGCCCCGTCGTCTGTTACAGTGATTGAAAAGGTATCATTTTCAACGGTGTACTGTATGGATATGGAAGATTTTGCATAGCGGACGGCGTTGGATAACAGGTTTTCAAAAACCTGCAAGACGATCTCCGGGTCAACACAAAGGCTTGTGGCAGCGGTTTTGTCCGATATGGATAGTTTCTTGCTCTCGCAAATCATTTCCGCAGTATTATTGAGCCTTGCGGTGAAATCGCAGGCTGCAAGCTGTTTTCTCACAATCGGTACATCTTCAAGCCGCTGTAATGTATTCATGGAAGAAGCATAGTTTTTCAGCCGTTCAATCTGTCGAGCCATTGCCGCGTAGGTCTGCATAACATCGTCAGCACTTAATTTCCCCTGCGGCGTGTATTTTTGCAAAATGCCTAAATGCCCCTCCATGACCGTAAGGGGTGTTCGCAGATCGTGAGAAAAAGCGGCATTTAGCTTTTGGCGCTCATTCATCTGCCGCCACATTTCCCGATTGTTACTTTCCAGCGCAGAGCGCATTTTCTCAAACGCTTTGCAGAGCAAGCCCATTTCATCGTTCCTGTCATATACAATCGAAAAATCCAAATCATTTTCGGCTATTCTGTTTGCAGATGTAGTTAAGAGCATTAGAGGCCTTCTAATTTTACTCCTGTAAAAAACAAATCCCGCCAAAATGAAACAGGCAAGATAAGTAAAGGGGGGCAACGTCCACATCACCATTTCATATAGCCACATTATTCTCCCATCACGTTCTGAAAGTGGAAATACAGATTGATTTCCCCATACTTTTTCAGCGTTAAATCCCTCGACCACATCTGAATACTGAAAGGCAATATCTCTCTGTGCATTTGTGAGCAAAGTCCTTTCCACTTCTACCAGCAGCATTGCAAGAAGAAGAAAAACAACTGCAAGTAAAACAAATGTAGAAAGGATTGATAGATCATTCAATTTACGCTTGCTTTTTCCCATTTATATCCCACCCCCCAAACGGTTTCAATGTATTGTTTGGCTCCAACGGCAGCAAACTTTGCGCGGATTTTCCTAATATGTTCTGCTACAACAGAGTTATTCCCCAAACCGTCCAATCCCCATGCCGCTTCATAAAGCCGTTCTTTATCAAAAACCTGTCCGGGGTTTTGTGAAAGCACTTCGAGTATGTCAAACTCCTTTTTCAAAAGTGGGATTTCTTTTCCGTCCCAATATACTGTTCGCTCTAAATAATCAACCGCTAATTGTCCATCGAACAAAACGCGAGACTTTGTTTTACTGCGATTTTCGCGGCGTAAATGTGCAGACACTCGCGCTCCCAGTTCGTCAACAGAAAAAGGTTTTACAATATAATCGTCCCCACCAGCACCAAAGCCTTTGATTTTGTCGCTGTCCTCAGTATTAGCGGTCAGAAAGAGGATTGGACAGGAAACAAAGTCCCGTATGCTTTTGCAGAGCGAAAGCCCGTCTATATCCGGCATATTGATGTCAAGCAGGATAAGATCAGGTTGCTTTGCTAACTTCTGCAAAGCCTCTTTACCCCCGGCAGCCGTAATTACATGGTAGCCCTCAAGGGAAAAATAGCGTTTCAGCATATCTAAGATTTCTATTTCATCATCTATTACCATGATCGTCTGTGTCATTTCAACACCTCCAAAAATGATTTTAGCAATCATTTTTCAAATCTCTATCAACTTTACGCCGCCCGTCAATCGGCTTTTCCGCGTCTTTGGGTATCAGCCAAACCCGGCTGAACTTTACCGCGCCGGATATGCGCTCGCCCTCGCAAAGTTTCTGTACCCGCCTTTCGGAAATGCCCCATTTTGCCGCTGCTTCCGCGCATGACATATATTCCATATTCGCACCCGTCCTTTCTGCTCAAAACCTACCATGATATATTATATACGGTCGAGCGAATAATAGCAACAGGCAAAGCGTGAATAAAAGGAAGTATTTAAGCTAATGCTATGAATTGTGTAGACATATCCAAAAGGAAAGGTGAACAGTAGAATGTAGTAGGGTGAATGAAAATGGCGAAAAGACCTGTACCGTTGTACGATTTTAAGGCTTTCGGGGCAGCCATAAAAGCCGCGAGAAAAGAATACGGCGAGAGCCGGAAAAAGGTTAGCGACGAGTTATATATTTCCCCGCGCTACCTTGCGAATATCGAGAACAAGGGGCAACAGCCGAGTTTACAGGTGTTCTATGACCTTGTAACCCGGTATCATATTTCGGTAGATCAATTTTTCTTTCCGAACAGCGACGCGGAGAAATCCACCAATCGTCGGCAGCTTGACGCGCTGCTGGACGGTATGAGCGATAAGGGCATACGGATTGTAACCGCAACGGCAAGGGAAATTACGGAAGTCGAAAAAGAGTAAGCACAAAGCAAAACAGGCAAAAGGACGCTATGGAAACGCATTGTTTCTATGGCGTTTTTCTTTTTCTGCGGAAGTGTTCGGCAAATCTGCGCTTTCATCGTGGGAGAATACGAAAAGATGAATAGCAAGCATAGGAAAGGGGTACCCTTTCCGTATTTTCGCCCTCTGCGCCCTGCGGCGCGGCGGCTGAAAATTGCTTGTTGGGAAGTGTCCCAAACCCTCTTTGCAGGGAGAAAGGAGCGCGGCATGAGCGGCAGGAAACGGACGGTGCAAATCAAATTCAGAGTAACCGAGGAAGAACGGGCATTGATTGAGCAGAAAATGAAGCTCGTCCCCACCCAGAACATGGAAAGCTATCTGCGGAAAATGGCAATCGACGGGTACATCATTCAGATAGACCATAGCGACATAAAGGCTATGACAGCAGAGATACAGAAAATCGGGGTCAATATCAATCAGATAGCGCGGCGCGTCAATGCGACGGGCAGCGTCTATAAAGAGGACATAGAGGAAATCAAGGGGGTGCTTGCGGAGATATGGCGGTTACAAAGATTAAACCTGTTAAAAGCACGTTGAGCAAAGCCCTTGACTATATCCAAAACCCGTACAAGACGGACGGGAAAATGCTTGTGTCCTCTTTCGGCTGCTCCTATGAAACGGCGGACATTGAGTTTGCCTTTACCCTGTCGCAAGCGTTGGATAAGGGAAACAACCTCGCCCACCACTTGATACAATCCTTTGAGCCGGGGGAAGTCGATTACGAAAAAGCCCATGAGATCGGGCGGCAACTTGCCGACGCGGTAACAAAGAGGCAGCATGAATACGTCCTCACGACGCACATTGACAAGGGGCATATCCATAACCATATCATTTTTTGCGCGGTCAACTTTGTAGACCACCACAAGTACGTTTCCAATAAGCGCACCTATTACGGCATACGCAACATCAGCGACAGGCTGTGCCGGGAAAACGGCTTGTCGGTGGTCGTGCCGGAGAAAGGCAGCAAGGGAAAAAATTATGCCGCGTACCACAAGGAGAAATCCGCAAAGGCAAAGTTGAAGATTGCCGTTGATACCCTTATCCCGCAAGTAAACAGCTTCGAGGAATTGCTATCCCGTCTGCAAGGGTTGGGCTATGAGATAAAGCGCGGAAAGTATGTGTCCTGCCTTGTGCCGGGGCAGGAACGGTTTACCCGCTTAAAGACTATCGGTGCAGACTACACCGAGGAAGCAATCAAGGAACGGATAGAGGGCAAGCGTACCCGCGCTGCAAAAGCCCCGCAAGCAGATCGGGGCGTGTCGCTGCTCATTGACATTGAAAACAGTATCAAAGCGGCGCAGAGCCGGGGCTATGAACAATGGGCGAAAATCCATAATCTGAAACAGGCGGCAAAGACGTATAACTTCCTCACAACACACGGGATTGAACAGTACGGGGATTTGACCGCAAAGATCGCAGAAGTCCAGGCGGCAAGCGGACAGGCAGCAGAAGCATTAAAGGACGTGGAAGCAAGGCTTTCCGATATGGCGGTGCTTATCAAGAATATTACCACCTACCAAAAGACCAAGCCCACCTACGACGCTTACCGCAAGGCAAAGGACAGGGGCAGCTACCGGGCAATCCATGAGCGCGATATAATCCTGCATGAAGCGGCAGTAAAGGCAATCAAGGGGGCGGGCATTTCCAAACTTCCCGATATTGCCGCGCTGCAAACAGAGTACGCCAAGCTGCAAGAGCGAAAAGAAGCCCTATACGCCGATTATGGCAAGCTGAAAAAACAAGTCAAGGAATACGACGTTATCAAGCAGAACATAGACAGCATTTTGCGGCAGCCAAAAGAGCCGGAACGGGAAAAAGAAATGGAACTGGGATAAAAAAAGAATAGGGCGCGGAAAGCCAATAAAGGCTAACCGCGCCCTGCGGCTGTGTCGAATAATTTTTAGAAACGAAGTGACAAATTAGGATTTATTTTACAACTTGATTTCATATCCAATTTCACGTAAAACATATCCATCGTCAAACACCTCATCATAAACTCCATCAACTTTTGTGAAACCATTTTTTTGATACAATCGAATAGCTGGTTTATTTATATCTACTACAAATAATCGTAAATATTCAGCACCAATTGATTTAGAAATTTCTTTTGCTTTATTGAGCATTTGCTGACCAATTCCTTTTTTAGAATACTCAACATTAACACCCAATCGGTCAATATACATTGCTTTAGCAGATTTTTCGCTCCATTCAACATAAGCTTCTCCTGCATTGTTATCACATAAAGCAAAAGCAGATATGATTTCTTCATCATCTGCCATAACATAAAGACGCTTGTTATTTATATCGTCTTCAAAGAACTCGCAAGGATAAATATCGTCCCAAATTTGAATGTTATTTTTATTCATATTTTTTATGATTTCTTTATACATTATTTTCAGTTGTTTCAAATCTTCTATTCTTGCTAGTCTAAATTCCATCTTATCATCTCCAAAAATTCGATGTTGTTCATTATAATTACACTTCTAAATTCTAATTTGTTTAGCACTATTGCTTCATGTTATGGGAATAATTATATCATATCTTTCGCCACAAGTACATATTCTATCTGCTCATTCCTACTGCCTGCATTTTTGTGAGTGTTTGGAATGGGAATAGGAAACAGAAAGGGGAAAAAAGAAACGGTGCGCGGAAAGCCAGAAAAGGCTAACCGCGCACCGCGTCTGTGTGGGTGCCGCTATGGTTTTGTTACGCAGTAGAACCCCCAGTTTTGAGAGGAAAAGGTAATCTGTATCGGCTGCGCTGTTTTCATGCCCGGAGAACCGCATAAATCAAGGCTTTTTTCGCCCTTACTGCGTAACAAGGGTGCGGCGTTTCCTCATGCGTTCCGCTGCCTGCCGGTTCGTGATACGCTTCCGGCAGTCCGGACAGTATTTGACATTATTAGACCTTGAAGCAAAGAACGCGCCGCACTCGGTACACTTCTTCCTGTCCTCGGTCTGGTAAAGCTCTGCATAGAGTAACTTGTCGCCGGGAAGTACGGCAATACGGAACCACTTGCAAAGCAGCGAATAGGAAATGAGCTGCGGACAAACGCACTCGTCCCCGTCGTCCAGCAAAAGGCATTTACCGTCTACGCAGTTGCAACACTCCCGTTTTACAAGGGCATTGACTTTCCGGCTTTGCGGCGGCGTCAGCCGCTTCACCGCACTCATGCTTCATCGGCGGCATAGACGGCAAGCCCCGCGTATTCTTCATCGGTCAAAGCGTCCACTTTGGAAAGGGTGCGCTTTGCAAGCTCCCGCATATCCG